>JABAHP010001560.1_pt1 | contig 32868 bp, 29 predicted proteins | sample 7062081 | NCBI WGS metagenome assembly JABAHP01 (sample SAMN14534357, study PRJNA622989) | marine sediment metagenome | biome: marine biome [ENVO:00000428]; feature: marine pelagic biome [ENVO:01000023]; material: deep marine sediment [ENVO:00002113] | place: India: Gulf of Kutch | collected...
TCATCCACAATGTGGCAGTTGAAAAGCATGGAAATCTGGAGGGCGATATCGAGAGCCTCCTGGTTGATCGGGAAAGGCGGGGTGTCATCCATTTCATAGGTACAAACATTATCACGGAAGAGCTCGTAAACCACCTCTTTCTTGGTCTTGAATTCCATCAAGGCGGTGCCGTCATACTCTCCCAGCTCGGAAAGTGTGGGACGCATGTGTCTTACGATTAAACCATCCGGGGGACCGTCAACATAACCGACAGGACAGCGGCAAAAGAGCTTTTTGGCGGTATCGAGCTGTTGATGAACCTCAAGCCCGCACTTGAAACCGAGTTCCCTGAACCTGCTGTCGTCTAAATTATCCCAGTTCATAATTTGTGAAATATATCACTTTAATCCTTCAATATACCAAATCTATTATGGTTCGCAACCGATTTCCGGCTATTTTTTGATGTTTGACAACATGACCAAAAATGTTATCTTTTCAGTTTATGAAAAAGAAGTTCCGCATAGCTCTGGCCCAGATCAACTCCACTGTAGGAGCCCTTGATCAAAACCTGGAGAAGATAATATCCTATGCCAGGGCAGCCGAGAAAAATGGATGCGATCTGGTGGCGTTCCCCGAACTTGCCCTGAGCGGATATCCCCCCGAGGATTTGCTCCTGAAGAAGGGATTCAATCAGGATGTCTCCAGGACACTGAAAAAGCTGGTCAAGGAAAAGATAAAGCCCATCATGGTGGTCGGTTATCCGGATTTCGATGGAAGTAAGAACAACTCGGCTGCGGTCATCCATAAAAATAAGCTTATCGCCTCGGTCAATAAATTCATGCTCCCGAATTACGGCGTTTTTGATGAAAAGCGCTATTTCACGCCCGGTAACGGAACCTTTATATTCGACCTGGGCTTCATGCGTTTTGGAGTGAATGTCTGCGAGGATATCTGGGTCACTCCCGGCACTACGGAAATCCTGACCCTGCATGGCGCCAACCTGGTTATTAATGTCTCAGCTTCACCCTACACAATCCGCAAGGAAAAATACCGGGAGACCATGATTGAGCGTATCGTGAAACGCTGCCATCTCTTTTTGGCATACTGTAATCTTGTTGGCGGGCAGGATGAACTTGTTTTTGACGGCTACTCGATGATATTCAATCCGGAAGGCAAGATGCTGGCCTCGGGTAAATTGTTCGAGGAGGACATGATTTATGCCGAAATCGATCCCTCGGAATCTGAAGCCAAACGATTTACGATAACTGTTCCCAAACAGATACCGCCGGTGGAGATCAAAAAGCTGCCCGATTTCAAAAGCGCCGGGAGAAATAAGCGAATTAAATCTGTTATCAATCCGCCTCCCTCGCGCGAGGAAGAGATTTACAAAGCACTTATACTTGGGACTTCTGACTATATTCAGAAGAACGGTTTCTCTGAGGTCGTGGTCGGGCTTTCTGGCGGAATCGATTCAGCGGTGACCGCTGTTCTGGCTTATGACTGCGTGGGACCTGAACGCCTGCACCTGGTTTTCATGCCCTCCGAATACACCCAGGAGCAATCGACCAAGGACGCCAAAAAACTGGCCAAGAATCTGGGTATACCCCTTCAGGTTTTTACGATTGACGATACTCTCCAATGTTACAAGGAGATGCTGAAAGAGAGTTTCAAAGGTCTTAAGGAAGATATTACCGAGGAAAATCTGCAGGCACGCATCCGCGGTAATATCCTGATGGCGCTTTCGAATAAATTCAAATGGCTGGTTTTAACGACCGGCAATAAATCCGAGGTGTCAGTAGGATATTCAACGCTATACGGCGACACCGCCGGAGGCTTCGCAATACTAAAAGACCTCTATAAAACCGAGGTTTTCAAGCTCGCACGATATTATAACCGCAAGGAAAAACGGATGGTTATTCCGCGTTCGATTTTGGAAAAGGCCCCATCCGCTGAACTTCGTCACGATCAAAAGGACACCGACAGCCTTCCGCCCTACGAGATTCTCGATCCAATTTTGAAATTATACATCGAGCAGGACCGGGGCCAAAAGGAGATCATAGATCGCGGGTATGACGAGGAACTTGTAAACCGTATCATAAGGATGGTTGATCTGGCCGAATACAAGCGGCGCCAGTCCCCGCCGGGCGTCAAGATTACCCCCAAGGCCTTTGGCCGCGACCGCCGCATGCCGATCACGCAGCGGTATTTCAGGTAGATTCGATCAGAGCAAATAAAATTGCGGAATTAAGACTTTTCACCCGCCATGCACACTTCTGAAAACTGAAAATATTCTCCCAAAATCTTCCGTAGGCGTATTACGCAATGCCTATGTGATTAATTAGTATTGTATTAATCCGGTATATGTGAGATATTTCATTATACAAATTTGCATTTGCCACAATCGATACAAAGGCAATACTTGCTCTAATAAAAGGAGTCACCCGATGAACGCGAAAAAAATAGCAACTCTGACAATATTTATCTTCCTGGTATTTATTATGATCGATTTGTCCCAGATCGATACCATATATGCCCAGTACTTCGGGCGCAATAAGATCCAGTACGAAGACTTTGATTTCGATTATATCGAAACCGAGAATTTCAAAGTCTATCATTATCCCGCCGAAAAGACTGCCGCCTCGGATGCCGCCCGTATGGTCGAACGCTGGTATACACGTTTTTCAAACATCTTCGCGCATGATATAAAAAATATGCAACCCTTAATCCTCTACGCCAATCATGCCGATTTTCAGCAGACAAACGTTATACCGGGAATTATCCAGCAAGGCGTAGGCGGTGTTACGGAAGGTTTGAAGAACAGGGTGGTGATTCCGTTGACCGGCAATTATGCGGAAAACAATCATGTTATCGGGCATGAGCTGGTGCATGCCTTTCAGTACGATATCATGAAAACCCGGGGCGGTATCTCACAATCCGCAAGGCTTCCGCTCTGGCTTGTGGAAGGTATGTCGGAATACCTGTCACTGGGACGGCAGGATGCTTTGACTGCCATGTGGATGCGTGATGCAGTGCTGTATGAGGACCTGCCGAGCATGAGCCAGCTGATTCGAAACCGTGAATACTTCCCCTACCGTTTCGGGCATGCGGTCTGGGCCTATATTGCCGGAAAATGGGGTGATATGGCGGTGCCGGAGCTTTTCCGGGCGATCCTGACTCAGGGTTGGAACAAGGGATTCAGAGAAGTCCTCGGAGCCACCCCGGATTCAGTCGCGATCGAGTGGAAAAATGCTACAATTGCTCGTTTCGGGCCGGAAATCGAGGGTAAAACCAGGCCAGGAGATATTGGAAAAGCAATCGTAAAAGATGATAATGGAACAAATCTCTCTCCAGTAATCAGTCCCGATGGAAGATACATTGCTCTTCTGTCGCAAAGGGATCTTTTTTCTATAGACCTGTATCTGGTTGATGCGCAAACTGGAGAATTTATCGATGAACTGGTAAGCTCCAATACCGACGCTCATTTTGATGCATTGCGTTTTATGAGTTCGGCCGGAGCCTGGTCGCCGGACAGCAAAAAATTCGCATTTGTGGTATTCGAAAACGGCGACAACCGGGTGGCAATTCTTGATATCGAGTCAGGTGATATCGAAAATGAACTCAAAATCGCAGAACTTGACGATATTAAGCACCTGGCATGGGCCCCTGACGGCGATCGGATAGCAATGACCGGAACCTCCGGTGGAATCAGTGACCTTTATATATATAATCTCGATCAAAACAATTTCGAGCAACTTACTGATGACCGTTATTTCGAAATGCAGCCGGCATGGTCACCTGATGGTGAGACACTGGCATTTGTCACCCACCGGGGACCGGGTACGGATTTTGAAGAATTGATATTCGAACCGGTGAGCATAGCATTGATGGATATGACAGACGGAAGTGTCGAGAGGATAGCGATTTCGGACGAAGCCAAGCATATAAATCCGCAATTCTCCGCAGACGGCAATGATTTATATTTTGTTGCCGATCCCGATGGCTTCAGCGATTTGTACCGTTATTCATTCGCAGATCAGTCCTATTATCGTCTCACTAATTACGCCACCGGTATAAGCGGCCTGACCGAGCTTTCACCGGCTATGTCGCTTTCACAGGAAGCGGGTATGGCGGTTTATTCTGTCTTTGAGAATAAAAACTACTACATATATGGGCTCGATATAAATGCGAATCCCGGTGTGGCATACCAGGCAGAACCGGGCCAGCTTGCCGCCAATACGGATCTTCCGCCCCGAACCATGGACAGTTATGTGTCCGAGTATCTTGCTGAAGAACAGCATGGTCTGCCGGATGGGGACGGATTTTCAATAGCAGATTATGATCCATCGCTGGGTCTGCTTTATGCCGGAAGGCCTGTCATCGGAGCGACAGTCGATCGGTTCGGAACCTCGCTGGGAGGATCGATTAACCTGATCTTCAGCGATCTTCTGGGCAATCATTGGCTGACTGTGGCAGCCCAGGTTAACGGCGGTTTCAAGGATCTGGGAGCACAGGTAGTCTACCAGAATCGTGACAATCGCCTCAACTGGGGGGGTGCGGTCGGACATATCCCTTACCTGACAGCAAGATTCTTCACCGGCACCGATACGGTTACTGTGAACGGTGAGACCATAGTTGCAAATGAATTGACATTGATCCGTCAACGGGTTTTTATAGATAGAATAGCGGCTCAAGCGGAATACCCCTTATCGACAAACAGAAGGCTGGAGTTTTCAACCGGTTATACACATGTCGGCTATGATACCGAGCGGGAACGTGTGCTATTTGCCGGGGGCACGGTAATAGAAGATGAAACCACAGATATCAGTTCTCCTAAAGGACTCCATCTCTCACAGACATCGGTAGCCTATGTCGGAGACTATTCATTCTTCGGATTCACCTCACCCATAACCGGTAAGCGTTTTCGTGTGGAGGTGGAACCAACCTTCGGTTCACTGACTTACCTGACAGTGCTGGCGGATTACAGACATTATTTCTTCATGTCTCCTCTGACTCTGGCATTCAGGGGCTATCACCTCGGAAGATATCTCGATGATGCCGACAGCGACAGGCTTTACCAGTTGTTTCTCGGCTTTGAGACAATGGTGCGCGGTTACTCGATTGGGTCATTTGATGTATCTGAGTGCACATCAACCGATGGCTCGGAGGGCTGTGCTGAAATTGACCGCCTGATTGGCTCGCGCATTGCAGTGTTCAATGCCGAACTGCGCTTGCCCCTGTTTGGAAATCAGCAGTATGGCTTGATTAATTTCTCGTCCTTGCCGACTGAATTGACCGCCTTTTTCGATGGCGGTGTTGCCTGGAGTCAGGGTGTGGAGCCGGAATTGAAATGGGCCGAACGCACCACCGAGCGTGTGCCGGTATTCAGCGCCGGTGTGGCCGCAAGAATGAATTTCTTCGGATATCTTGTGGGCCAGTTTTATCTGGCCTGGCCCTTCCAGCGTCCCGAAACAACGACAGAATTTGGATTCGTTATCGCCCCTGGTTGGTAGGAATCCTGTCTCCCGAATGAACGATCACCTTGAGATCGTTCACCAAAACCTTATCTATCGTAGAGCAGGCGGAATCTCTGAGGATTTCGCCTGTTTTTGTTCTTATCACATTAAATAATACTAGAAGATAGCACTTAGCTTTACATGAAAATATTTCACTTGCCATCAACATTAATTAATCTTAATTAAAATCACCGTCATTATATTTTGTCACAAGGAGGAGAATATGAAAAAGATATTTATGATCTCAATCGCACTTGTGCTACTTATAAGCGCTGCTCAATCTGAAGATCAGACCAGACCCGATCAATTCTATCCTGTAAATACATATTCAATAGTATGTTATGATTCTGTCACCGGGCAGTTCGGGGCGGCGGTGCAGTCACACTGGTTCAAGGTCGCAGATGTTATCTGGGCGGAGCCGGATGTGGGCGTGGTGGCATCTCAGTCGCTGGCCGATTTCTCTTATGGCCTCCTCGGGCTCGAGATGATGAAGATCGGCAAAACAGCACATCAGGCACTCGACGGACTGAAAGCTTCTGATCCGCACTCGGATGTGCGACAGGTTGCGATGATCGATAGCAAGGGAAATATCGCGACTCACACCGGGGACAATTGCATCGCCATGGCCGGGCATAAAGTAGGCCCGAACTACTCGGTGCAGGCCAATCTGATGGAAAATTCCACGGTCTGGGATGCTATGGCTGAGGCTTTCGAGAATGCTGAGGGAGAACTGGCAGACCGTATGATGGCCGCGCTTGAAGCTGCACAGGCCGAGGGGGGCGATATACGCGGCAAACAGTCGGCGGCTATGCTGGTGGTGACCGGAGAGCCGACAGGAATGCCATGGGTGGATCGGATAGTCGATCTGCGTGTTGACGACTCCCCCGAACCCCTGAAAGAGCTGAGACGACTCATAAATATCAACCGGGCCTATGAATATATGAACCGCGGGGATGAGTACTTTGCAGAAGGCGAGATTGAGAAGGCAATGGAAGCCTATTCAAAATCCGCAGAGCTTGCACCCGGCAATGCCGAGATTCTCTTCTGGCAGGCTGCGACTATGGTCTCTGCCGGTGAAGAGGATATGGCCATGCCGATTTTTAAGAAGGTTTTCGAGATGGACGAAAACTGGCGGATTCTTGTACCTCGCTTGGTCGACTCCGGTCTATTGCCGGACGATCCGGAATTGATAGAGAGAATTGTGGCGCAGTAAGTAAGAAGAAGGCTATATTCAAATATGGACTGTTACCTATGTTCTGAGTTTTCTTATCATGATAAATATATCAGAATGGTCGGATAAACCCAAATTTCAGTTGGGGTACCGATAAGAAAACACGCCCAAAGCGGGTTTGGGCGTGACACCCCTACTAAAAAAGCAAGGCTAATTTTCCGATACGATATCCCTTGCCCCGCTCGAAAGAAAATATATATTAGGCCACAAATCGATTTTTATACAAGGGAGTAGAATATGCCGGAAAAAGCGATATCACGAATATGGGCTGAATGGGTTCATGGACTCAAATTTGAAAATTTAGATGACGAGACAATATATCATGCCAAACGGATTTTGTTTGATGCTATGGGTTGCGCATTGGGCGGGCATCGCGCCGAGGACTGTGAAATCTCGCTCGCGGTGATCGAGAAGATGGGCGGTAATCCAGAGGCAACCCTGATCGCCACCGGTTTCGAGACCAACGCCTACATGGCCTCACTGGCCAATGCCCTGATGGTTCGTGTAATGGATTTCAACGATATCTACTGGAAAGAGGATCCTTCGCATCCTTCAGATATAATCCCGGCCGCGCTTGCAGTCGGTGAGCGCGAGGGCAAATCCGGCAAGGACTTGCTTCTGGGAGTGGTGATCGGGCATGAGCTGGAGATGCGCCTGTGTGAATTCTTCAAGCCGGGAATCCGTGAACGCGGATGGCATCATGCCTCGCTAACACAGCTTGTATCTCCGCTTGTTGCCGGTAAGATGCTCGATCTCGATCCGATCCAGCTCACCAATGCTGTCGGTATCTCCGGATGCCACAATTTCAGCCTAGGTGCGGTAGCTGCGGGAAAGCTTACGATGATGAAAAACACTGTCGATCCGATGGCTACCCAGTCGGGTGTTATGGCCGCGCTATTGGCACAAGAAGGCTATATCGGTACTGAGTTGATTTTTGAGGGCAAAGAGGGTGTCTGCCAGCAGATGGGAGAAGGTTTCGATTATAACGAGCTTACACAAGGCTTGGGGGACAGTTTCAAGATCAAAGACTGCTCCTACAAAGCTTTCCCGACCGAATTTCTTACTCAGTCTCCGGTGACTGCCGCACTCAAGCTGGTCAAGGAGAAGGATATCGACTGGAAGGATGTCGAGGAAGTAACGGTCCATACAATTGCGCGTGCAGTAGACATCCTTGCAGATCCGTCGAAATATCGTCCAACCTCTAAGGAGACAGCCGACCATTCGATGCCATATTGCGTAGGCGCAGCCATAATGGATCGCATGATAACCCCGCTTCAGTTCAAGCCGGAGAAAATCTCCAATCCCGAGCTTCTGGCGTTGATCCAGAAAATCAAAGTTGTGGCTGACAAGAAGCTGGAAGAGGAATTTCCAGCCATGCAACCCTCGGTGGTGGATATCAAAGTTAAATCGGGTGAGGAATTCAGCCAGCGTGTCGATTATGCCAAGGGTGATCCGCGCGAACCGATGACCGATGATGATCTAAAAGACAAATTTTATGGTCTTACGGCTGAATTCATGGGTGATGATCAACGCAGTAGAGTCCATGAGATGATATTCAATATGGAGAACGTGTCGACCATCAAGGAATTCATGAAAGCTATGATCGTGAAATAATTATTAATTTTAGATATATTCCGAAAGGGGCGGCTTATGAAAAAAGTCGATTTTCCGATTGATAAGCGCAAATGGCATCCCGGCCTGATTCCGGGCTTGATTGTGCTTGTCTCCACCTACAGCAAAGACAGCGTACCCAATATCGCACCCATCAGCTGGATTCAGATGGCATCGTTTGAGCCTCCAATGCTGATGTTCTCTGGAACGAAGAACAGCCATACAGTCAAGAATATACTCGAAACCGAGTGTTTTTGCGTCAATCTGGTTGATTCCAAGATGGTCACCAAGGTTTTCAACTGCATTAAATGGTTCGGGGAAGAGCGTATCAAAAAATGCGGATTCAACCTGAGCGACGCCGAAAATATTAAGGCGCCTGTTGTGGATGAGTCCCGCGCTCATCTGGAATGCACCCTTTATGATACTAAAGAAGTCGGACGCGCGGTGATAGCATTCGGAGAAATCAAGGCGGCCTCGGTCTGGGAGGAAATAGCGACAGCCGACACAGTGAAAGCCTACCAGAAGCTGGATCAGGTAATGTACATGGAAGACAGTATCTACGCCCTCTTTGACCGCTTGCATAGAATTGAATAAGCCTTTAATTTGTGTCTTTCTAAAAATTGATCACATAAACAGGGAGGTCAATAATGCTTAAGAAGCTTTTATCGGCAGTATTAATTATTTTTCTTGCAACACCGCTTCTTTCAGCGCGCACTTTCGATTTCATGAAACTTTCCGACGAGGTCAGTTTTTATTTCAATACCAACGATGATTTCAATACCAGGGGACGCACTCTTCAAATAGTGGCCATAAATCAGGTAAAGATCGGCACCTGGTTTCAGGTAGAATTTACCGGTGATTTCAACTGGGAGACAACCATCGGTGTAAACTATGATTACTACATCGAAGTCGGTATCGTGAAAAGAGTCTGGAAAAACCTGAGCTTGAACTATCAGCGCATCCACGGCTCATTTGTGGATGAACCGATCAACCAGTTTGGAATCCGTCTCGCCTTGTAGAAATCAGCATCCGGGCACAATCGTCAGAACGCCCGGCCAGAATGTGATTTCTTTGGAACCGATTTTCTTATTGTATTTTCGCCAGGTCTCGAATTCCACACCTATATGAGTAAAAACACCACGCCACTTCTTCGAGCACTCCGGAATATCTACCGTCACCTCTGTGACACCATGACTGGTAGCAGCTTTTATCACCGGATGAAATAATCTGTAGGCTATTTTCTGTTCTTGATAATCCGGATATAGCAAAAATTTCTCGAAGGCCGCGATATTTTTTTCATCAGTTTTGCGGGTCAGCTGGCAGAAACCCACCACTCGGTCAGAGTCAAGCAGTACATAAAACCATGTACCATCATGAATCAGCCATTCCTTCAAATCATCCGCGCCGTAATTCTCATTGTAGTATTGAGATATATCTGTATCAGCCAGGACATCCGGGCACATCTCCTCCCAGGCCATTTTGGCAATCTTCTGAATATCCTCAATGTGCTCTGTCTTTGCCTGTTGTGTCGATAAATCCAAAACTAACCTCCGCTTTTATCTATTCAAAACTTAAAATTCTTTTCTGCGAGTTCTGCGATATACTCTCCGATTTTTATGGACGCTGTGGCCGCCGGAGAGGGAGCATTCAGGACATGAATCATATCCTCCGCTTCTACAATTCGGAAATCATCTACCAGTGTGCCGTCCTGCTCGAGAGCCTGGGCACGAATTCCCGATCCGCCATCAATAATATCATCCTCTTTCAGGTCCGGCAACAGCTTTTGCAGTTCCTTCACGAAAGCAGGTTTGCTCCATGACCGCAGATATTCCTCCAGTCCGGTCTTCCAATACTTTCTGGCCATCTTCCAGAATCCGGAATAAGCCGCCATATTAGCCATCTCCAGAAATGAAAAATCAGTCTTCTTGTAAGCCCTTCGGCTGAGAGCCAGAACGGCATTGGGTCCGGCCTCAACCCTGCCGTCAATCAATCGGGTGAAATGCACACCCAGAAATGGGAAACGGGGATCAGGCACAGGATAGATAAGATTATTTACCATCCCTCGCTTTTCCGGTTTGATTGTGTAATATTCTCCCCTGAAAGGTATAATCTGCAGTTGGGGTCTTAAACCCGCCATACGGGCCACACGATCTGTGTTCAGCCCGGCGCAGTTAATAATATGGGATGCATAGAAATCGCCTTTGCGGGTCGAAATAGTAATGTCATTTTCGCCTCGGGTAATAGCCGACACCCTGGCATTCAAAATTATATCGGCTCCGGCGCCACGGATTATTTCCGCATATTTCTCAACGACCTTGATATAATCAACTATCCCGGTATCAGGTACATGGATTCCGGCAATTGCCGCTACATGGGGTTCAAATTCACGAACACCTTCAGCATCGAGCTTCTCGATTTTATTCATGCCATTAGCTCTGCCTCTTTCCAGAAGAGTGTCGAGATATTCCAGTTCATCTTCATCAACAGCCACAATGACTTTACCGCATCTTTCGTGGGGGATATTATGCTCTTTACAGAACTCATACAAAGCCTCGCGTCCTTCGACCGATAATCTGGCTTTGAGTGATCCTGGCTTGTAATAAATACCTGAGTGTATTACGCCCGAATTGTGTCCGCTTTGATGATATGCCAGGCGTTCCTCGGCCTCAAGCACGACCAGAGAAAGCCCGGATTTCCTGCAGAGGGCCATGGCTGTGGCAGTGCCTACAATCCCGCCCCCGATAATTGCAATGTCGTATCTATTGTTATTCCTCATCCGTAGACTTTCCCATTAACATTTTTAATATAACAGTTAAAATGTGCAAAAGTTAATATAAAGTCTTTCTATGAGTTCAATTATCCGGACTATACACTGTAATTTCTACCGGTCCAAAAAAAGATATATTTTTACTGGATTATGCAGCAATTCAAACTATAAATTACCGTCATGGAACTGGTCGGCAATCGCCCTGAGAGGCGGATCTTAATCTATTTTTTATCAGCGATATTGATCGGTTCAATTCTGCTATCCCTGCCGTTCAGCGCTGCCGATCAGCCCATCAGTTATATTGACGCCTTATTTACATCAACTTCTGCAATCTGCGTGACCGGCCTGATTGTCCTCGATACAGGGAAAGACTTTTCTCTGGTTGGTCAGATTATCATATTGGTTCTGATCCAGATGGGCGGATTGGGAATCATGACATTCGCCTCGATCTTGCTGGCCCGTCTCATACCCCACCTCTCCTTTCTGGATAATCTGGCTCTGACCAAATCCTTCGGAGCCGGCAGGCAGATCCAGATAAAAATCTTGCTTAAGGCTGTACTCCTGACCACAGGAATTTTCGAATTCCTGGGTGCAATACTGATTTTTTTGAGGTTCAAATCCGACTTTCCCCCGGGAAAGGCTATTTTTAATTCAGTCTTTCACTCGGTTTCCGCCTTCTGCAACGCCGGATTTTCGACATTCAGCAACAGTCTCGAGTCTTATCAAAATGATATTTTCATTATTCTCGTATTTTCATTTTTGATTATCTGCGGCGGCCTGGGCTTCCTGGTGCTGGCCGAAATCGCAATGAGGATTAAGACCGGTGCATACAAACTTTCTCTGCACTCAAAACTCTGCCTGTCCGCAACTGCCATGCTTTTGACTCTTGGTACTCTTGCAATTCTGCTTTTTGAAAGCGATCATGCATTCATTCAAACGGGACCTGTGCATTCCATTGCCAATTCCTTCTTCCAGGCCGTCACCGCGCGGACAGCGGGCTTCAACACTATCCCCCAGCCGAACCTCTCGGAAGTCAGCCTGTTATTGACAATGATATTGATGTTTATCGGTGGTTGCCCCGGTTCAACGGCAGGGGGCATCAAAACCACAACCTTTGCCGCCCTAGGCCTCCTGGCATATAATCGCCTCAAGGGAAGGACGCATGTCAGGGCCTATAACCGCTCGATCTCCGATGATTCTGTAAATAGTGCAATTACCGTTACGCTGACAGCCATTACCCTGGTAGTAATCATGCTGGTCGCGTTGATGACCCTGCAGGAAGAACCGGACATGCACGGTCTTGCACATGGATGGTTCATAAGCAACGCTTTCGAGGTGATATCGGCCTTTGGTACTGTGGGTCTTTCGCTCGGGACAACTGGTCAACTCGAAACCGGCGGAAAAATTATTGTAACAATACTTATGTTCCTCGGAAGAGTGGGACTGCTGACGCTTGTATTTTCGCTGGCCAGTCCGGCCAGACGCGGTGAGGCGGTGTATCTCGAGGAACAGGTAATGATTGGATGAGGTGATTATGAAAAATTTCATCGTTATCGGATTAGGGAATTTCGGATCAACAGTCGTACGTGAGCTTTCCGGCCTTAAACGGAAGGTGGCCGCTATCGATATCGATAAAGCCAAAGTACAGGCCGTCCGTGAGATGGCCCACCTGGCCATAATTGCAGATGCCTCTGAAAAAGAATTTACTGAGAGCCTGAATGTTGATAATTATGATTGCGCTATTATTTCAACGGGAAAAGACTCACAGGCTGCAATCCTGATCACCCTGCATTTAAAGGAGCTGGGCGTCAAAAAAATAATCGTTAAGGCCAATTCAGAGGATCATGCCAAAGTGTTAACCAAAGTCGGCGCAGATGAAGCCATGATTCCCGAGCAGAACATGGCAATCAGGATTGCCCACTCACTGGCCAGATCGAATCTGGTCGATTTTCTTCCATTGTCCGCGGGCCATTATGTGGCCGAAATTGCGGCACCGGAGAAATTCGTCGGCAAGACGCTGGCCGAACTGGACCTCAGCAGGAAATACCAGGTCCAGGTGATCGCCAGCAAGGGCGCTAAATCGGGGGAGTTCGAATTCGCTCCGGGCGGGGGATATCGGATTAAGGAAAATGATCTATTGGTGGTGCTCGGTAAAGAAGAAGATATTGAGAAGATCAGGGAATAGAATTGCTTCTACAATCCCAGCATCTTTATTTCATAGTCGAATTTTGACGGTTTCAGGCGAATCAGCCAGCCCTCGCCGTAAGGATCCTGAAGTGACAGTTCGGGATTTTTCAACACCTTATCATTCACTTCCACGACTGTGCCGGATAATGGAGCTACCAGGGAATGCGACTGAAGGTCGGCTGAAATAATCTGCAGGAATACGCCTCCCTGCCTGAGCTCATCCCCCTCTTCAGGTAAATGGATTGATTCGATTTTACCGACGGTATGCAGGAAGGTCCGTTTTACTCCCAGAAGCACTGTTTCATCCTTCTGCATCATCAGCCATGAGTTCTCGTCGATATTTTTGAACATCTTGCTGTTTCTGATATCAGCTTCTTTTGCCTCGCCCCCGGGACTCTCAGCCGCGACTTCAGCCTTTTCTGCGGCTCGCACAAGATCCGCGGCACGGGTAAGAACACCCAGTAATTCCTTTTTGGTAAAAGGTTTGGCTATATAGTCAAATGCTCCCAGTTGTGTCGACTGCAGGGCGGTGTTGATTGTTGCGTAGCCGGTTATGACTATCATGGGGATATGAGGATTCTCGCGCTTGACCATGCTCATGAATTCCAGACCGTCGATATCGGGCATCATTAAATCGGTCATGATTATGTTTATATCATGCTCGAGCATGATCTCGGTCGCCCGACGAACCGAGAGGGCTGTGAAAACCTCGTATCTATCCTCTTTTTTGAGATGTTTGTGGACACTGTCCAGAACAATCTGCTCATCATCCACAACCAGGACATTCAATTTCTTTTCCATATCTATACTCCCTGATTGAATGCTTTATCATAAATATTATCAGGTTCCATGATATGCAGGAAGAACGATATTGAATATCGCTCCTCCCTCGTCGGCCATATCTACCTCAATAGTTCCCCTGTGACGTTCGACAATACCCCAGCTGACCGCAAGTCCGAGGCCATTGGTACCCTTTGTTGAAAAGAATGGTTCGAAGATCTTGTCGATCAGATTCTCGGGAATACCCGGACCATTATCTTCCACAGATATGATACATTTATCGTGACGTTTGTCATATTTTGTAATCAGTCGAATAAGTCCTTTGCTGTTCATAGCATCAGCCGCATTGAGCATCAAATTCAGCACAACCTGCTGTATCTGTCTTTGATCACACTGGATCGGAGGAATATCCCTGGCAATATCCTGCTTTATTTCGATATTCCTGAATTGAGGCAGTTTTTCCACCAGGGAAAGGGCATGAATAATTATCTGGTTCGGGCTGGTCTTTTCAAGTTTGGGAGCCTCCTGCCTCGCAAAATCCAGGAGATTTCTGACAATATCCCGGCAGCGCTTGGTTTCGCGGATTATAACCTCAACATCCTCAAAATGCTCATCATGACTATCAAGATCATCCGCAATATCCTCGGCATAAGCCAGAATACCGGTCAGGGGATTATTTATCTCATGCGCTACACCAGCGGCCAACTGCCCTATTGCTACCAGTTTACTGGATTGCACCAGCTGGTCCCGCAGCTCCTTTTCTGAGGTAACATCGCGCATAATAGTGCAGACCCCCAGTACACTCCCCTTATAATCCTGGAGCGGAAATCTGACTGTCTGAAAGTAATGATCGCGGCCTTCGATTGGAATAACCTCCTCATAGGAGCGGTGGCAGTTACATTCGATCACTTCCTGATCGTGTTTCTGGATCAGTTTCGCCAGCCTTTCCGGCAGGATTTCATCTGCCCTCCTGCCGATGAAATCCTCGGGCTTATGTCCAAATGCCTCCGCAGTTACCGGATTCACGATAATGTAGCGTCCCTTCAGATCCTTCATGCTTATCCAGTCATGGGCGGAATCTATAAATGATCTGAATCTCTCTTCCGCAGTTTCGATTTCACGCCTCAGCATGACCTGGTCAGTGATTCTATGCCATGTGGCCAGGATTCCCCGCGGCCGTCCCCTGCGGCTTATGAGCGGGGTGCGAGTAACCTCCCAGTGGACTTCATTGGGCGGAGGAATCATCCAGATGCTGGAAAACGATTCGCCGGTCCGCAGCGTATCGTCAAGCATCTCAATCTCACGCTCACAGTGCTCTTCAAAATCGGTCCCTTTGAATAACTCATTGCAGGTTTTCCCAAGAGCCTCTCCAGGTTTTATACCTATATAATCGCTGAAACTCTTATTTACCCTCATGACCTTCTTATCTTTATCAAGAACGACTATAAGTTCCGGAATACTGTCTACCAGAAGCTGCAGGAAATTACGTTCTCGATCCAGCTTCTCCTCCAGACGTGCCAGCTCGTCGATACGCGCCATCTGATCCGTTTGCGCATTCAGGAGATCCCAGAAAATCCGCGCGATCGTATGGTCGATCAGTTTCACACCGAGGGGAATTATCTTGTGAATCTGTTTTAATACATGATCGCGCCCGGTGAGCTCGAGAACAAGTTCCAGGTCGGGCGTATCCATAACCTCCTGAATATCGGTGGTAGTCTCAATTCCCTTTTTGCGGGCGTAAACCATCCCGGGAGCTTTTGGATCCGAATCCATTACACTTGTAATCTCCAAGCGCAGTTCCTTCATAAATGTCCCGGAGGCAAGCTCGATTATTTCACGGCAGGCTCTGCCTCCGCCAATAATCACTGTCTTCATATTTTCCCTTTGAGCCTATGCGAATTCAATATTAGATAAAGTCATGTATAAAAAATAATAAAGTTTTATCGGATTGGAAAGTCCCTTTCCAGCATCCTGCGATAGTCTTCAAGGAGTTGACCTATGTTAACATAATAGTCTTTTGGCTTTATAGTGAAATGCAGCAGGATGTTGTTCAATCTTTCGGGGATATACGGGTATAACTTCTTGAGATTCATGATCCGGTATTCATAAAAAGCGGAGGCATCGGTCGGCCGCAGGCTTTCCTTAATCTCCGCCGTGAAATCCTTGCTGCGCAGGACCTGCTGAAATGAGTTAATCCCTTTGCCAACACAATAACTAAGGACATTCCCGATACTCCACATATCAAAATCCGAGACTTTCTGGTTTAGGTCAAAATCGATCCATCTGTAATGTCCTGTATTGGCTTCAATTATGATGTGATCGTTCCTTATATCACCATGACAGAACTTATGTTTATGCAGAAATTCTATGGCTTCTATAGATTCAGTCAGATTCCAGAGCAGTTCTCCCAGATCCTCATGGAAATATTGCTCATGGCTCTTGGATATGCTGAAAATATAGTTAAAAAATGTCTGTCCCCTGATATAATCCAGAACGCGGATATTGTTTCTCTTTTCATCAAATACGCTGTAGCCTTGCATGAACCGCTTGTCGCCCTTGACTATTTCCAGAACCTTGCCCTCCTTTTCCGGGGAACGGTAGCAACGCACCTTGAAAATCCCGATGTGCGCCATGAACTCCTCGTTGAATTCGGTCTTGATAATTTTCTGCTCACCGGATTCCATATCTATCACCGAAAAGACCCAATACTTGGGCTGCTCACCGATGCCGAAACGGGTCTCGTGTTTATTACCCTTGACCACAAAATCGCGCCCGCCAAGCCGAATAATATCCCCCCTGATAATATTCATCCAGTCCGAGGTGTCGGTTATAATTCGCGGTGGTTCATATAGTTTCCATCCTGTCAGTTCGACGATCCGGGCAGCCAATTTTTCATTTTCATTCATTTCAGTTCAATTCGTTAGAAGTTATTTTCTCATGCGCTATTAATATCGCCAATCCACAGATGATTTCAACAACTATCCTTAAGAAGACTTCATTCCACACAGTTGCCTGATTTTTCTTTTTTCTTCAGGACGATAGAAATTTATCACATATAATATTACGGGAAACAAAAATAATAATGTTGTCTTTATGGTCATCCACAGGAACCACTCTCCCCAGTCCAGGGAGATCAAAGAGATTATCGGACGGCTCCCGATCAATAGCTCGTCTGCAGCTACTATAGCAAGGCCTGCGATAGTGATTGTAATCATCCGTTTCCATTGGTAGTTGATCGGAAAAAGACGCTGCACAGCCACAAGGCTGATCAGGAAATAGGCAGCAAAGGAAACAACTGTTGCAAAAGCGGCACCATGATAGTCGATGCGCGGGATAAGGATTAAGCACAGGATAACCGCAACTGCCGCTGAAATACCGAATAGAAATGGTTTGTACATCGTCTTTTTAGCTATATAGAATCCCGAGTCGAGAACAAGCGAGGCCGCCCAGAAAAGATATGCCAGGGCAATCCAGGGCACCACCGCAGCCGCTTTCCAGTAGATAACTTCGCCGAAAATCGCCAGAAGCTCCCTTCGGAATAGAATTATTGCCATTGATACAAAAGTATATGTAAAGACCACATAAGTCATAAAATTGGCAAAAAGACAATCTCTATCCTGCCGCTGTGCATATTTAACATAAAGGGCGCTCCAGACCCTCAGAAACGGCGACATGACCAGAGCTGTCGTCAACGTGCCGATCCTGTATCCTATGGCATAAATTCCCACAGAATCGCTGGAGGTCAGGTGCAATAGTATATAACGGTCACCGGAATTCAATATGAAAAGAAAGATGCTGCCTGGAACAAAAGGTAATCCAAATTTGATCATTTCCCTTAGCAGGGAGAGGTCAAACCTTACTCCGACTCGGATCAGAATGTAACCGAAAAGTGCGATACCAAATATGCCCACATGGATAATATGGCCCCACAGCACGCCCGCGATTCCCATATCCCGGTACGCCACAAGATAGACTATCAGTGCAAGCCCGATTAAAAAGCGGCTGACCGAAATCAGGACAAAAACTGTCGATTGCAGACGGGCCTGGAAATATAAAATCGGTACAATGTAGAGCACTTCGAAGAAAATCATTAGAAGCATCAGACGAACATAGATTACGTATTTCGTTGAAGCGAAGATTATATCTGCCAATTGATTAGCAAATATTATCAGCATGCCGACCACCAAAAAGGAGAACACCGCCAGAAACTGCATGGCAGTCGAAATGACCTTCTTTCTATATATCTCACTATCCTTTTCCTGGTAGAAGCGCAAGGTGGTTGTAACCATGCCAACCATCAGAATAATCCGCAGGATATCATTGGTGCGGTTGATTATCTCAAGCAGTCCAATCTCATTAGGATTCAAGTAGTTCATATACAAGGGCAGAAGAACAATGCTCATGGCATTGGTAAGAAGGATCGCGAGTCCGTAAACTGATGAGTGCCGCAGTATGGTCTTTATCTCATTCCACATTGCAAAAGTGTACCGAGCTATACATATAGCCATCTGAAGATTTAAGGAAACAATTCAATGACATATCTTTCACAGCGAGTTCATGTGTCGCTGGATATCTTATAAAAAAAAAGAAGTTTACAAAAGAATAAACTTCTTCAAAAATGGCAATCGGGGAGTTTATAAAGAAAGCTGTTTTCCACCGCTCAGGGTGAAAGCACCTTCTTATAATTAAGCATGGCCCGAACAGTGTCTTTCATATTAGTCGGTTCTCCGATCAGCAGCTTATCCTCTCTTTTAAAATAAGCCAGGCAGGTGCTGCAGCTTAATATTTCTGAGCCCAGCTCTTCGAATTTCCGCAGGCTCTCGATCACCGGGGAACCCTCGGTTGTGAGAAATATTCCACTGTTCATGCAGACTATTCTATCCGGGATCCTGCCGGAATCTAAAAGCACTTTTAAAAATGAATCCATCAGCTTATCACCCAGATCAGGTTCACCGTCACCCACATGCGCAGAACCCAGGAACAACATCAAATCTTGGTCAATATTCATGCTTTAATCTCCAGTCTGCACGATACAGTTCCTTCCATAAAATATCCTTGGAAAATATATACGTAATAGCGCATGGTATCATTTTCTTTTACTATCAGCTATTCACAAAATTATCGGCATAACCCCATTTGCTGTCATGACTGCGAAGGTCGATTCCATGCTCGAGCCATGCTTTCAAATTGGCCAGGAAGAATGTCCAGCCGGCGCGCTGCTCCATATGCGTGTCCCATTTGTGATTGGGAGAGGTTTTCATATTGAATTGATGCAATTCGCAAATTGTATGTCTGCCTGATTTCCTGAATTTTACTTCCACCTCTTCATCATTCATACCGAATGTAAAATGTATCCGGCTGTCCTTACGCACCCCCAGTATCTGCATAACGAATGAGTTTCCATATATGTCGGTTAAACTAAATTTCCCACCTTTTTTCGGCTCTACCTCGGCATCGTATGCAAACCATTTACAGATTTCCTTCGAATTTGTCCAGGCCTTATATACTTTCGAGGGCGCGGCCTTTACGGCTATTTTCAATGTAAACTGAGACCAGTCAAATTTCTCCTGTACCGGCATTTATCCCTCCTTAAATTATATTAGATTCTTTCCCCTGATTCTATATATTGCCGAGTCCCCTTGAACTTAGATAAATTTCCCATTCGCGATCATTACGACTTTTCCGCCCACATGAATATTGATTCTGCCTTCTTCTTCATTGGCGCGAAGATACAGGCGGGAGGGCCGAAATATCTCATAGCCCTGCTCGACCTTTATGTCGATTCTATCCTCATCGAAATAACGATTCTTCACCAGATAAGCCGCCAGGCAGCCATTGGCCGATCCGGTAGCCGGGTCCTCGGCCACTCCAAGCTCCTCTGCGAAGAACCTGACATTGAGATCGTTAGTTTCACTATAGGTTTCGGGACAGAAGATTAATACCGAGCGGGCCTGCATCGTCTCTATCAGCTCCCTGAATCTTTCCCTGTCCACTGAGGCCTGCTTGACCGCATTGAGATTTTTCAAAGGCACTATCAGGCAAAACATACCGGTCGAAACCTCCTCAATTGGAAAACGCTGATCGATATACTCATAGTCAATCCCTATTGTCTTCGCTACTTGCTTCGCTTCCGCAGTCTGCCCGAATTCCGGCTCGATCTGCTTCATCCACAAGAGCTTTCCCTCAGATGTCACCGGAATCTGCCCGACCTGCAGATTCAGGATGATCTTCTCCGAGGTCTGTTTGAAAATCTCATTTTTGATTATAAAGGCAGTACCCAAAGTGGGGTGTCCTGCAAAAGGCAGTTCCTCTACAGGTGTAAATATACGGACATCATATCCGCCATTATTCTCCTGGTCGGATAATATGAAAGTCGTCTCAGAGAAATGTGTCTCATTGGCTATTCTCTGCATTTGCTCGCTGGAAAGGTGTTCGGCATTGCGAAACACAGCCAGCTGGTTGCCGGCGTACTTTTCCTCGGCAAACACATCGACAATATAGAAATCCAGTTCGCCCATATTCCAAACCTCCATTATACGTCGACATTAATTTCCGCGACATGCAGCAACCTGCGGTCACGGTTTTCGAGAAAATTCTGAAGCATATATCTTAAACTTGGTTCAACATAGTCGTCATGGAATTTTTCACGGTTGAGTCTTATCACGACCCGCATGTTTAGATCGAATAATTCGGGATGAATCTTGACAGTGAAAGCCCCGACCCGCGAGCCTTCAATTTCGATACCATTTCCCTTATGGTTTACCCGGGCCATGGCAGAATATTTCTTATATACAAATAACTGCTTTCTTTCCGGAGGCGGAAGAACGCCGTAAACAGAGAATCTCTCGCCATTACGATTAATTTCCATAACCCCTCCTCCTCCCCGATGCAATTGTGATTTGAAGTTTGCCAGATCCTCCATATCCTCGATCTTCATCGTGTTCCCGCCGATGATGATATCCCCCGCCTGCAATCCGATGTTGCTGGCCAGAGTCTCACCTTCGGTTACGCTTTCGACCTTCACTCCGGCAGCTTCATAGGAATAGTCAGGTATGAATCCGACAGAAATTGTGCTGTCAGTCATTGTAGCATTCAGACTGGTATGCCATATCTTCGGGGCGCCCTTGGCAATCTCATTAATCGCAAACCACTGAAAATCTCCAAATTCCGTTTCCGCTGCTTCCCAGGTGAAGTCGGATAGAATGCGGCGTTTATGCTCATTCATAAAATTAAGCATCTGCCTGAAATCCTTCGGGCCATACTCCGAAAGGTCATGTTCGCCCTCAATCGCATGAAATTTCAGATCTGCATGAGCCCTTTGAATAAGCCGCACCGCAGGGCTCATAGATGCGGTCGGATAAAGCTGATCCCGGTTGGTAAAACCCGCAAATATGGATACACTACTCAGATTGGAGGCATACGTATGCAGCCCGCCATCCTCATTTGGCACGCCCGGATGGCCATTAAGGCAAATAAATGTGGCAAAGTCGGTTGGGTCCAGCATAGCGAAACCATAAGCGCCCGAGGCTCCGTCCGAAAAACCTGCCAGGTGCACGTGATTGTCATCGACATTGTATTCACGCTTTACCGTACGAATCAGACCCTTGATATTTGTCATGCCCACTTCGTCCCACCAGGTGGCATCCTCCTGCCCGAAAGGAAAGACTGCCAGCCATCCGGCCGCTTTGGCAATATGCTCCAGCATCGGATGTTCCTCAGCATATTTCAGCGGGTCCTCCATAACATTCTTTCTGCTGATCAGGCCGTGAAGAATAACGATTATCGGTGTTGGCACATTCGGATCATATTGCTCCGGCACATATAGAACCCAGGGACGCTCGACGCTGTCGATACACATATTCATCCTTTTAATAAGCTGTCCGCCCGGCATTTCCGGAAACTTCATATTCGTAATAAAGGACATGACAGCATCGACAGGAGGATTTGCCTCCAGAACATCCTCCAAAAGCTGTTCCTGTTCAGTTTCATCCCCGGTTATCAGCAGCCTGTCGAGATCGGACTGCCAATCAGCAGATAACCGGCAAGTTGTGAAGCTGACTATCAGTACAAACCAAATTAATATGAACTTTTTGTGCATATATCCCTTCCGTATAATAAACAGCTTTATTAGAATATTGAAAAAATATATCTTGAATGCAAATCATAATAAAAATTAATTACAGCACGGAAGGTATTTGTTCGGTAAACAGATTAGGTTTTAGAAGCAGACGGGGAGTGCAAAATTAAGTAATGGCTGCTATTGGGGGATATCTTCTTATAATAATTGCCGGAGTATTCTACGGCACTATTCCTGTTTTTGCGACTTTATTGAACCGCTATGATGTCTCCACCGCAGAGCAGGTATTTGTTAGACTGGCTCTGAGTGTGGCCATTTTCCTTGCCTATGTCCTCTTTACAGGAAGGCCGAGCCTAAAGCTGACTCCGCGGGATTATCTCCATTTTTTCTTCTTCGGACTGGCCGGGATCGCACTCTTTTTTACCCTTTATATGACCGCGGCTGTAATGGCTTCGATTACTGTGGCGGTTCTACTTCTGTATACACAGCCGATTTTCACGCTAATTCTCTCACGTGTCCTGTATAAAAGACAGGTCAGGGCCTCCGGTTACATTGCTATCTTATTGGCGCTGATTGGAGTAGCTGTGATCTTCAGGGTCTGGGATATCTCCTGGTCCGATTTCGGGCTGGGGCATATCTTTGCGCTTATGACAGGTTTCCTCTACTCTGTATATATCATCTTCATGAGCCGCAAAACACCAAAATACAACACGCTTACCGTAACGTTCTGGTCATTTCTATTCGGGCTTATCTGGCTCGTACCATTATGGTTCATATTGCATCTGACCTTCAAGAATCCGGTTATGACCGGCCTCGATTTCAGCCTTCCGGTCAATGCCTGGCTTTTGCTTTTAGCCTTCACGCTCTGCACCAACATCATCGCTTACCTGGCATTCAATCATGGCATGCGCACGGTCGAGCCGCATCGAGCCGGAGTGCTGGTGCTCTCCGAGCCTCTGGTGGCAATCATGCTCGGGGCCGCACTTCTTGGGCCAGGCGCTTTTATTGACGGATTTATTCGGCGGTATTTTCATACTGGTATCATTTCTAATTGTTAAGCATAAGCGTAGAAGGACTTGATATTGTATTGCGTATGATCCTCAGATCTGCTAGTCGATTTCCAACAAAAAACCGTCAGGTCACAATCCCGTCTATGACGGGATCAAGACCAGACGGAACTTTTAAGAATTACTTACTCTGTTTTTGTTGCAGCAATTCAAACGACTCCACAAATCGTCCCAGAAGGCCGGCGGTGTCCGACACGGGGGCGGTGGCGGCCACGATATAAACCCGGTTGCCCGACATATAGGCCCGGACACGCATGACAGACTTGTCATCCGGCAGAGTTACAATGCTCTCCCGGGCAGTCATGCTGTCATTTTGAATTAATGTATCTAACACACTGGTCCCGCGCGATTCCTCAACCACCCCGCGCACAGCACCCTCCAGAACGACTCTTTCCGGAGCCTGGGCCACCAGGTCCTCCGGCATATCGGAATAGCCGATCATTAGATGCTTTTCCGGGGTGTCGAGAGTATAGGATGGGTATTCGACCGGACCGCGCGGAGTATTCACGGTATCGACCGCATAATACGGTTCGCCGGGCATCATGAAACGAAAATCGCCCTCCTTCGAGCTAATCTCCCTCCACTCGCCGAATTCATTCACCGGCGTGTATTCTTTTTCCGGCTCAATCGGCTCTTCGCCAATCTCTTCGGCCGTCTCCGCAGCCGGGGTCTGCTCCTGTTCCTGATTCCCTCCGCAGGCGAGCATAANNCTATTCCTCCGGAATATCCTCAAGGACCTCCTCGGCCTGCTCGGGGCCTGTTATACCCGCGTCGAATACGAACTTCCATGAATCATCCGGCTGTTTTTCCCAGATAGTAACGTAATAACCGTAAGCCTCACTTTCCATACCCAGAGTATCGGTAACAGTATAGACCCATTTTCCCAGTGTGTATCCCATATCGCCCGATTCAGCTATTTCAGCATAAAACGGGTCCCAGCTCAATATGCCTTCCTGCTCATCAGACAGGGGATATAGTGACAGGATCTCCTCCCGCCCTGTAATCGGATCCATACCATTGCGATACATCGTCGCATTATCAGCCATATAGAGGTCAAAAGCCGGACGCATACCCTGCTCAACCGACATCAGTGAGAAGGCTTCGTCTGCTTCAAGCATACTTTGCCGCGCGGACTCGGTATCCACAGGCTCCTCCTGTCCGCAGCCCAGAACAAGAAGCCCCACTATGGCAATCGAGATTATCCATTTCATATAATGTCTCCTTTATAGAGTTTTTAAAATCACTTGCGCAGAACCACAATAAACGCATCATGCGTATGAGGCTCATCGATATCGAGTTCATCGCTTACATACTGGCGCTGATCAATAATCTCCAAATCCCCATACGCTCTCAGAATCTCCTCACGGCTATGATATAACAGATCGCTACCATTTTCAACAAATTTTGTGTTGAGCAGGAATGCAAGAAATGCGACGCCAGCGTCTTTCAAAACCCGCTTGACTTCCGATGCACCTTCGTCAAGAGATACGGATTGCAGAACCCATCCGGAATATACCGCATCGAAGAAACCGTTCTCGAATGGAAGGTCTTCAGCGGGTTCCACCGAGAAATGAATGTCATGGGAATTTGTTTTCCTGATCGCTTTTTCAATAGCTACTTTTGAGATATCCACACCGTAAACATCAAAGCCCCGATCAGCCAGAAAGCGTGAATCCCGTCCCGAACCACAGCCGAGGTCAAGCACCCTCGATCCGGGCTTAAGATATTTTATGAATTCAGGCATATTGGGAGAAGCGTTTATTTCCCAATGCGCGCCCTTGAGATAGATTTCATCCCAGTTGAAATGATTCCTGGAAAAAATTATTCCTCCCTTTGCTTTTTCTAATTCTTCTTCCCAATTAGAATAAACGAAAGGGGAAGCTTTTGTTCCTTCTCGAGGAAAGCATATATATCAGAAGCATCGTGCGGATACTCGTTCAATTCGACTAGAGTTATACCGTTTCTAATAATCGGATTTATAATATCCGATAGTTTCTGCGTGAACGAATATGACGTCTTGCCTTTATATGTAGTTCCGCCGACATAATCAATTCCACTGTTTTCCGCCCACGGTTCACTCCTGAAATAGGAATATACTATCTTAAACGGCTTCTCCGGATCAAAATCCGGCTCATCCTTGCATGGAATGGTATATAGAAAGGGATGCATCTCGTAAATCAGAAGATGTCCCCCGAGTTTTAAAAGATTTAACACAACTTTGAAAAATTTATCGAGATCGGGAAGCCATGACAATGCACCCACCGTAATAAAAGCGATATCGAATCGGCCAAAATATTCCGGGCCAATTTCAAGTACATCCGTTCTGACAAATTCGCAGTCGCTTCCGGCAATTTTGTTTAATTCGCGGGCTTCGGCAATAGCCGCATCGGAAATATCGAACCCGGTCACGGGCCCGGAGCCTATATTCCGCAATGAAATACATTCGCGGCCGTTATTGCAGCAAAGCTGGGCAACCGATTTTCCCTCGAAACCAATCTCTTTTAGCTTGCCTGTAATAACACCATCAAGAGCAGTGTATTCGGGTGACTTTATAGCCTTCAGAAATTTTTCACCACGCGCTTTTCGGTGAACAGGCACCACTTCATTCCAGGCTTCCCGATTAGCTTTTATATAATCTCTGTAGTCCATACCAATTCCTGTTTTAGAGATATTTAAGGACGTTTATTATTATCTGCCGCACTATTCCATTTCAAAAGCGATATACATCAGCTTGCCATTGCGGTCGACCTGCATAACAACCGCATCGCCGGCTTTGAATTCGGCCAGCTTTGTCTTTATTCCTTTTAAGCCGGCTATAGGAGTATGATTGATTCCGAAAATGACATCGCCGGGCAGAAGGTCACTGCCATATTGGGGAAACTCAAATGACCGCGCCGCCACAATTACGCCGTATTCTGCCCTAAGGTTAGGCAGCAAGGGCCTGAATGTGTCATTTAATTCCAGGACCAGAAGTCCCAGTTGGGGGATAAGATTATTTTCCGGTGTGACCAGTTCAGCAAACCGCTGGGGATCATCCGATCTCTCGGTTACCGGCACAGCAATACTCAGCCTCTCTGAACCGCGAATCACATCGAGCTTAATCATTTCGCCGATTCGCAGTTGATATGTGTTGACAATAAACTGGCGGCCGTTTTCCATCGGCTTCAAATTCAGGTTGAGAATAATGTCTCCGGCCATGAGACCGGCAAGGTCGGCCGGGCCGCCGGGATAGACATCCCCGAGAATAACACCATATTCTCTTGGCAATCCCAGACCTTCAGCCATAACGGGTGTTATCGTTTGAGCATAAACGCCGATAGTTCCGCGGCGGACACGCCCATTTTCCTTGATCTGCTGATAGACATTCTTGACAATGTTGCTGGGAGCGGCAAAACCGATCCCCTCACTGCCGCCGGATTGCGAATATATCAGCGTATTAATTCCAACCACCTCACCAGCATGATTAATTAACGGTCCGCCGCTGTTGCCGGGATTGATCGGCGCATCAGTCTGAATATAAATCATCGGATCCTCGGGAGTCAACTGCCGCGCCATTGAACTGACAACTCCCATGGTGAAGGAGTTTTCCAGTCCCAGGGGATTCCCGAAGGCGAACACCAGCTGGCCTTTCTCCAGCTCATCGGAGTCTGCAAGTTTCAGGTAGGGCAGACCATTAGCTTCTATTTTCAAAACCGCCAGGTCGGTCTCAAAGTCAACGCCCAGTATTTTTGCTTCATAAATGTCACCTTCTGGCTTCAGAATCGAGCTAATCTCCTCCTCTCCATCAGGTAAGAAAGAGATTATTACCCGTACAGTCACAGCGCCGGCCACAACATGAGCATTGGTTACAATATAGCCGGCAGGATCAAAAATCACGCCTGAACCGGAGCTTGGTCTTTTGGTCAAAAGATCTGCCCCGGAAGTAATCCCCCGGAACGATGGTTCATAAGCTGAGGACAGAACCTGCACCACCGCCGGACTGACCTGTTCGGAGAGAGAGGTCAACGCCTGGTTGAACTCGTTTATCTTCTTGAATTCATCTGCGACCGCAGGATTTGAAACGAAGGCCCAAAAAACCAGAATAGAGAAGATAAAAATATAAAAACTTTCCCTTTTATTCATCGCATTCCTCCGATCTCCTGAATTACATCTACTATGCCCGAACATACACTCAAGACACCGGGTTCCACAAGACAAATGCAATAAAAAAATCCCCTCCATTCGAAATGGAGGGGACATTATAAACAGTTAAAATAATCTATGCTGCAATTTCAACAAGTTCGACATCAAAAAGAAGCGTTTTTCCAGCCAGGGGATGATTGGCGTCAAGAGTCACAGTTTCGTCCTGAACCTCGGTGATGACAACATTCATCTTGTTGCCGTCCGGGGCCTGAACCTGTAACTGACGCCCCACCTCGGGCGTGATATCATCGGGAAATACCGATTTCTTTACCTCGATGACATTCTGGTCATAACGGGGACCATAACCCTCTTCCGGGGTAACCGTGATCTCCTTTTTCTCGCCCTCTTCCATGCCCACAACGCCCTTTTCAAAACCGGGGATTACCTGTCCCTGGCCGAGCGTGAATTCCAATGGTTCGCGCTCTACCGAGGAGTCAAACACCTGACCATCTTCGAACTTACCGGTGTAGTGGATTTTAACCTTATCGCCTTCTTTGGCCTTAGCCATGAAAACCTCCTAACTTGTTTTCCATTGAATTCGATCCAAGCCCAGAAGAGTGAAATCGGCTTTTTATCCCAAACTTGCACCGAAATTATCTTTCATATAAAAATATAAGCCCCTGAACCCATTCAGAGACCGCCATATTTTTTAACCGAATAATGTCCGGGACGTTCCCCGTAAATAGTATTCTTATTCAATTATTCGGAAAATGCAAGATTTAATTTAGAAATGCTTTGGATTGAAAATTGACTATTCCTTATAAGATATTAACTTACTCCTGTTGTATCATCATTTTTTGAAAAAAACTGAAATTAAAATAGAGGATTTGGTATGAATAAAGAAAGAGAATGGGAAGTGTTTTTTGATCATCACGCCCCCAAATACATGGATGAGGTTTTTACACAGAATACCGAGGAGGAAGTGGAATTCCTGATAGAGGAATTGCAGCTTCCCAGGGGTGGGGCGATACTGGATGTGGGCTCTGGGACCGGACGGCACGCAGTGGAGTTGGCCAGACGCGGTTATCAGATGACCGGGATTGATCTTTCCTCCGGTATGCTCAAAGAGGCTCAGAAAGCTGCCGATAAGGCCGGAGTTGAGCTCGAGTTGATTCATGCCGATGCCGCCAAGTTCAAACCTGAAAAGAAATTCGACGGTGCTATTTGCCTCTGTGAGGGCGCTTTCGCACTGATAGGACACGGCGAGGACCCGATCGAACATGATCTGGCAATCCTGCGCAATATCAACTCTGCCCTCAAACCGGACAGCATATTTATTCTGGACACTTTAAACGGTCTCGAGAAAATCCGCAAGTTTCACAAGGAAGATATTGCCAAAAACAAATTCAACCAGATAACACTGGTGGAAACATTTGTAATGGATTATACCGACAATGATGGCAATAAAAAGAGCGTGACAGTTCGTGAAAAAGGCTATATCGGAAGCGAGTTAAAGCTGATGCTCCGGATTGCGGGTTTCGAGGCCTTCCATTTTTACGGCTCTACAGCCGGGAATTGGGGACATCGTCCTGTCGATCCGGATGAGATCGGCATGATGGCGATTGCACGCAAGATACGAGAGATGTAAATTCCGATCATAAAATATCGTAGGTCAAAAGTCCCCGAGATTTGACCTACAGTTTTTCGTGTGCAGAGTAGGTCCGTCCTACGGTTATTCGTGCGTCGTGTACGTCCTCGTGCACGACGTTTTGATGGCCACACCAGGAGGTACGCCCAGCACCAATAAGGGAGCTATAACAAATCTTAAACCGCCGCTGGCAACTCCTGATCCTTATATTGCAGCTGATAGAGATTATAGTAGATACCCTTTTGCGCCAGCAAATCCTCATGACTTCCGATTTCGCGAATTCTGCCTTTGTGAATAACAACTATCTTGTCAACCTGCTTGATAGTAGAAAGCCGGTGCGCAATAATTATTGAAGTACGGCCTTTCATGAGAGTCTCTGTGGCTTTCTGGATTATCACCTCGGTTTCGGTGTCGACCGATGATGTTGCTTCATCTAATATCAATATGCGCGGATTATAGGCTAATGCTCTTGCAAATGACACAAGCTGACGTTGACCCACAGAAAGCAGTCCTCCGCGCTCACCGACATTTGTCTCTAGTCCACGCCTGAGACCATTACCCAGCCGCAGAAGGTTGACATCCTCGGCCGCTTTCCTGATCTGTTCTCTGGATATATCGCCGTTTCCAAGGCGGATATTATCCTCGATTGTGCCGGAAAACAAAAAAACATCCTGAAGAACCAGCGAAATATTCTTGCGAATTGTCTCGCCGTCGAAATGCTTCAATTCCTTACCGTCGAGAGTGATGCTTCCTTTCTGATAATCATAGAATCGCAATATCAGATTAGTCATTGAGGTCTTGCCCGAGCCGGTTGCACCAACAAAGGCAACTTTCTCACCGGCGCAGATATCCAGATTGATATCCTTCAGCACCCATTCATCTTTATTATATGCAAACCAGATATCCTTGAACTTTATCTCGCCTTTCAATCCATCTGTCTCGACAGGCCTGACAGGGGTTTCAAAAGCCGGTTTGGTGTCAAGCAGCTTAAAGACACGTTCGGAGGAGGCCATGGCCGACTGCAGAATATTATATTTTTCTGAAAGATCTCGTATGGGTCGGTAGAACATCTCCATATATTGAGAAAATGCCACCAGTGTACCGAATGTCATGGCGCCCTGTATCACCTGCCCGCCGCCATACCAGATTATGATTCCCAGTGAGATTGCGCTTATAATTTCCACCGTGGGGAAAAAGACAGCGTAGTAAATGATCGACTTGTGGTGACGGCCCATCAGTTCCTTGTTTATCTCGTCAAATCTATTGAAAATTTTGCGCTCCTGGACAAAATTCTGCACCACGCTCACTCCGGAAACATGCTCCTGCACAAAGGCATTGAGCTTGGCAATCAGGCGTCTGATTTCACGATAGGCATGACGAACTTTGATCCTGAATATAATCGTGGCCGCAATCAAAAGCGGCAGAGCTACAAGCGTTATGGCTGCGAGCTTGGAGTTAATCACGAACATCACTGCTACTATTCCGAAAATCGTAAAGAGGTCACCGATTATATTGACCACACCGGATGAAAACAGCTCATTGAGGGAGTTAATATCAGAGGTCACGCGTGTGATAATTCGTCCCACGGGATTTCGGTCATAGAAATCCATGGTCAGGCCTTGAACATGTCTGAAGACCTTCATACGCAGGTCATACATGGCTTTCTGGCCGATCCATTCCATTAAGTAAATCTGTCCCCAGGTGGCGACAAATTGCACCAGCAGAATCCCGGCATAAAGAAGCGCCAGCCGGCCAAGTCCATCGGCATCTCCAACCGCAATATACTCATCAATCGCAAGCTTAATAATAACCGGTCCGGCAAGACGCAGGAGGGTCGAGATAATAAGTATCGCCAGGGCCAGCACAATCCACTTCTTGTACGGCTTAACATACTGGAGAAGGCGTTTCATCAACTGGGAATCATAGGCTTTCCCCAGGGCATCATCTTCAAAATACTGATGATCGCTCATCTTATTGCCTCCAGCTCCTCTTCCAGAGATTGAAGTTCAACAATATGCGCGTACAGGCTGGACTTCTTTATAAGTTCTTCATGTGTTCCGCAGGCCTTGATTTGTCCCTCCTCCATAACACAGATCATATCCGCATTTTTGACTGTCGATATACGGTGAGAAATCAGAATTGAGGTCCGCGTCTTCAACACATTTTTCAATTCACGTAATATCAGTTCCTCGGTATTGGTATCAACCGCCGAAAAAGCATCATCCAGAATCAGGATCGGCGGATTGGCAATGATCGCACGGGCTAAAGCAGTTCTCTGCTTCTGGCCTCCCGAAAGGGTCACTCCTCTTTCTCCGAGCCTGGTCTCGAAACCCCTTGGAAATTCGGTGATTTCCTGCCTGATCCCCGCAATTCCCGCCGCTTTTTCAACTTCTTCTTCAACGATCTTTTCCTCACCGAAGGCGATATTTTCTTTCAAAGTCTGCGAGAATAGAAAGGTCTCCTGGGGAACATAGCCGATCGCTCTGCGCAGATTTGCCATGGGAATTCTATTTATATCGATATTATCTATAAAAATCTTGCCATCCGGGACTTTATAACCTTTGAGAATAAGCTCGACCAGCGTGGACTTCCCGCATCCGGTCGGCCCCACAACAGCCACAGTTTTACCTGAGGGAATCTTGAGATTTATGTCTTTTAGTATCTCATGATCATCATTGGGATACCTAAATGAAAGATCCCTGATTTCGATCTCACCCCGTTCCGGCCTGGCATCCGGATCGGCATTGGTATCGGCAACCTCCGATTTGCGTCTCATGATTTTCTCAATACGTTCAAGCGATGCTGTCCCCCGCTGATAGAGTGAAACCACCCATCCCACCGCAAGCATGGGCCACATGATGCTCATGAGATAGAAGATAAACGCAACCAGGGTACCCAGAGTAATCGAGCCATTGATAACCTGTTTGCCGCCGAAATAGAGCAGGAACAGGATTATGATTCCCACAATGCCGTAAATCGAAGGCATAAAAAGTCCCCGTATCCTTGCCAGCGACAGATTCAGGTCGATATAGGTTTTATTCAAACCTGCGAAATTTTTGATCTGGTCCTCTTCCTGATTGTAAGCCTTGACCACTTTGACGCCGGAGACATTTTCCTGAACATAGGAGGTCATGGTCGAAAAATGCTGCTGGATCTGATAAGACCTCTGGTGTATCTTCATACCGAGGCGATTTGTCAGCAGGGATAGAATCGGAAAGCCCGTTAAAGCTATCAGCGTCAATTTCCAGCTCAATACGAACATCAATGTCAGTGCCACAGATATGGACACAAAAGAATTAATAATCTGCATCACTGCCGGTCCTGCTAATAGTCTTGTGGCCTCGACATCATTCGAACCCCGGGCGATGATATCTCCGGTTGCCGTTTCCTGGTAAAAAGACTTTGGCAGCCCCAGCAGATGCAGGAAGAAGTCGTTGCGGATTTCATACTCGAATATCCGGGAGCCCCAGATGATCGTGCGCCTCATCAGGAATCGGAAAAATCCGGCGCCAATCGCCAGGATGACCACAAGCATCGCATAAATCCTGAGCTGGGAATAAGTTGCAGCATTCTGCCGGAGATCATCGATAGCCATCTTCACAATCCAGGGCGAAATCATACCGATCACATTGGTCAACACGGTAACCAGCATGCCCCAGTAAAGATAATTCTTATGGCGCTTGAAATAAGCGATCAGGCGCTCTAATTTTTTCACAAACTTTTGTTTCATAGACTATTAAAGAGCTAACATACGAACAATTCTTCAGTTCCCTTCAAAAATAATGGCTTTACAAATGCCGGTAAGAAATATATCCTGTAATTATACTGCTCGTCTTATACTATGTCAAACAGTAGTTTACAAAAGAAGTTCATCGCCGACGAGATG
>JABAHP010002333.1_pt2 | contig 32661 bp, 15 predicted proteins | sample 7062081 | NCBI WGS metagenome assembly JABAHP01 (sample SAMN14534357, study PRJNA622989) | marine sediment metagenome | biome: marine biome [ENVO:00000428]; feature: marine pelagic biome [ENVO:01000023]; material: deep marine sediment [ENVO:00002113] | place: India: Gulf of Kutch | collected...
GTTTTGATTTCTGCGGTTTTCTCCAGCGTTTTTGCATCCACCACAATAACCGTATGAGAGGCCTCACATGCCACGTAAATTTCTTTGCCATTCGGGCCAATCGCCATATTCAACGGGGTTTTGTAACGCGGTGTCCGGGAAATCTTCGGCTGCTCGGTCGGGTGGGCAATTTTCTTGACGGCCTCGTCAAAATCAAACGGCTTATCATGCGCATTTTCATGACACCCAAGGCAGGTTTTGCGTGTTACTTCCTTGAGTCCAGCAGCTCTGGCTGCACGCCCGTCCCTCATTATTGCTTCCGGATAATAGTTACTGCCCGCACCGTGACAGGCCTCGCACCCAACACCTTCATAGACCGAGATAATGTCCATCGACCCGCCTGAGATTTCGTGATAAGCTGTCGTGTGACACTTCAGACAGGCCTTGCTTGTCCGTGGCTCTTCTTTCAGGCCCTCAGATTTGGCTATTTTATAAGCTTTATCCGTTCCCAGTACAGCATACGCCTTTGCATGAGCGCTCATTCGCCATTTGCTGAATTGATATCCCATCGCAGGACCCTTATGACAGCTTGCGCAAATGCGGATACCTATATTTTTCGGCCGGCCCTTCATTGCGTTCGTTAACTTGGGAAGCTGCGGCATCGGCCCGTATTTATAGTTCTTGGGTGTGGGGTGGGCGATTTCCTTCAAAGCTTTTGATATATCAAGTTTAGGCAATTTATGTATAGCAACATGGGAACCCTTTACCTGGTGGCAGCCCATGCAATCCCTTTCTGTCGGCATAATTAATCCCGCCTTAGTGGCTGCCTGGCGGTCCACCATAATTGCAGCATCTATATATTCGCTTCCGGGACCATGACACTTTTCACATTGCACGCCGTCTTCAGTGAAGAATGTCTCGTCTTTTTCCCAGGCTTCCACGTGAGCGCCTGTTGCGTGACATCCGAGGCACATGGGTGATTCCTGAGGTTCCTGTGGAATACCGCTTAACACCGCGATTTTCTTAGATTCCGGTTTGGCAAGGACCGCATAGGCCGTAGCGTGTTTGGAATGTAGCCATCTGCTGAACTGATGCCCCATATTCTTTCCCTGGTGACAGGAGGCGCATACCTTAGCCCCAACATATACGGGGTGTTTTTGCTGATCCTCTGCCGCCCAAAGGACGGGTACAAGCACTATAATGAATAATGTAAATAGAAGAGATCTTCGCATTGCATCGCTGCTCCATTTATTTGGAATCTTGTATCACAGTCAGAAACTGGTTGGCCTTAACTTCCGTCAGTTTCGTTGTTCGTCCGTCCGGCCATCGAATTTCGACAACATCAGCTTTCACCTCCCTGCCGAGACCAAAATGGCACCTTGGATCGGCCTGGGAGAGATAACCGGTAACAGGAATAATGTCCTTTATTTGCTTCATCTTGCCGGTCGCAACAGTAACACGAGCACCAATGGCATCGGACTTACCGCCGGCTAATTTGACCTCTACGACAAGCCAGTTGTTCTTGTTACCGCCATCGTTTCGCAAGAGTTTCGGCGTGTCATTGAGGTTGATGATTAGAAGGTCCAGGTCACCGTCATTGTCATAATCACCGTAAGTGGCACCACGCCCAACATATTTCTCTCTGAAGTAAGGCCCCGATTTATTCGCCACATCCTCAAAATTCCCTTTTCCATCGTTCCGCATGAGCACATCTTCTTCCGTATACTCGTGGTGGGCGTTGCCGTTGGCGACAAAGATATCCAGATATCCGTCACAGTCATAATCAAAAAGTATACCGCCCCAACCGGTGTACTGACCACAAACCAGGGCCAGTTTGGCCGGTGTTGTACGATCCTCAAAATAATTTTGCCGGTTCATCAGAAGACAGCCATATCCCATATCAGGAATGTAAATATCAAGCCAGCCGTCACGGTCCACATCACCAATAGCCGGCCCCATTGAAGAAACTCCCTGCCCGCCTTCTCCGAAAGCCATTCCCATCTCGAGGCCTACATTTTCGAAGGTCCCTTTTCCCGTATTCCTGAAGAAGTAATTTTCCATTGCGTCATTGGGAATGTAGATGTCCAGATGGCCATCGTTATTAAGGTCTGCGACCGTCGAACTCATGCCCCGACCGTTCGGTTTAAACACTCCTGCCTGTTTAGTGACGTCAGTGAAAGTACCGTCTCCATTGTTGCGATAGAGCGCGTCGGGCTGCCCACTGTAGCTAAGAGGTCCCGGATAGCCTGCCGCCGGATAGAATGTACGGAATTTACCGCTGTCATATTCAAGATAGTTTGCGACATATACATCGAGATCCCCATCTTTGTCATAATCAAACCAAGGTGCTGACAGGCTCCATTTAGGATTCGCAAGCCCCGAAGTCTCGGATATGTCGGTAAAAGTCCCGTCACCGTTATTGCGGTAAAGAACATTTGGGCCGTAGTTGAGCACATAAAGGTCGAGGTCACCGTCCTTGTCAAAATCCGCGGCCGAGCAGCCCACCCCATAGCCCATATCGCCTACTCCGGCTTCTCGCGTGACATCGGTAAACGTTCCGTCGCCGTTGTTTCGATATAAACAGTTAGTAAGCTTTCCTCTCAAACGACGGCCACGATTATCGTTGACAGTCTTTAGCCAGCAGCCGTTTAGAAAATATATGTCAAGCCACCCGTCAGCGTTATAGTCAAAAAACATCGCCCCGGCACCAGTACCCTCAACGATATTATTGAGTTCGAAATCTCCATAGCTGTGCTTGAAATTAATACCCGCTTCCCTGGTAACATTGGTAAAAACAGGTAGACTTATCGCGGCACCATAGCCCGTCACGGCCTGAAAAATCAGTATGATTGTCAAAGTTCTTAATAATTTCACTTACCACTTCCTCCACTATTTTTTTGATGGCCCGGTAAATTATCCGGTCCCGGAATACCATCCCAGAGTGCACCCATGTCAATCCATTCCACAAAAGTTAGTCTTTCATCTTCTGTCAAAGCCTCGACCGTAGATGGAGGCATATGTGACAGCTTTTCTGTTGATTGTACGTCGTCCCACGGTCTCGATGTATTGCGTCCAAAGATGTGCCATATAAGAGGGCTTGTCCTCGCCCTTCCAGGATGAACGTATTTGCCATCCCCCGCTTGATTGTCGGGGGTAAGAAGATTTTCGTAAGTTCGGTTGAAAAAGGCCCCTCTTCCGGAACCTTTCACTAACGAAAGATCCTTTGTAAGGCTAAGGGGAGAATCTTCCTTGTCGTGACAACTGACACATTTCTTCGCGATAATAGGCATCACATCGCGTCTAAAATCGACGGTTCGCCTCCGCTCAGGAGGCAGTGTGAGCCTGATGGAGGGATGAGTTACGGCTTTGGCCAACATATTTTCCGGTGTCAACTCCCCATCTTCGTGACAACCGATGCATCCCCTTGGCTCATGATTCTTGGCCCAAATCCAACTACAGCTTCGCAGCGCCATACCTTCGCCATCGAGCATTTGCAGTTCAATGGGCGTATTCGCGGGTATTTCAATATTAAACGACCCATCTTCCTCAATATCTATCTCACCGAGGATACGTCTCTGCGCTAAAGGAGAAATACCATTAATAGAAACTCCGAGATATCGTTCATTTTGTTGAATGTATGTGTCACTTTTTATAGCAATCCCTTCAAGAACACGAAGTCTTTTTACGGTTCCGATAGGCAGCCATTGAGGCTTCTTAAGATCATTAATATAAACATTCAGGCAATAGAGTCTGCCGTGAGGGTCTTTCTCGGTAACCACACTTGAGCGGCCATCCGGCTCCTGGCGAGGTTGAACCGCTTTGGCCTGGATATCATGATATTCAGGATCGTCAAAGATTAATTCTATTTCTCCATTTGAAGGATCGAGACGGTAAACTCCATGCGTGTCACTACCATCTGATGTCCTCCGCGAGACGAGAATCTTTCCATCAGGAAGAGGTGACGGTGAATGGAACAGCCCGTCCGATACTTTGGTGATGGGTCGGTAGGAATGAAGTGGTCTTCGCAATAGTACAGAACCCAAACTTCCCGAACCATCCCACGGGACACTGTCGGCTTCGACAAAAACAGCCATACCTTTCGCTGTGGTACAGGGCATGTGCTTTATTCGCTTACCTTCATCTGTGCAGAAAGCGGCGTAATCCGTACCGTCAATGTTGATACCGAATAAGGCAACACGTCCTAACAGTCCGCGATTAAGCCCGGACCGCTGCCAGCTTGCAAAGAGAAGGCGTCCATCCTGCATAATGAACGGGTCCATGTCGCTGGACAGGTTGAACGTCAGCCGCCGTACTGCTGATCCATCAAGTTTGCACGAATACAGATTAGTTGCCGGAGCAGAACCATATTCGTTAAGAGCACCTCTCTCCGATCCCACAAAGGTTAATTGGTACCACGGCTTATCTGAGATAATGGTGTACAGTGTCGCCTGGTAGCCCGGGCTTCGACAATTGCCTATGTTGTTGGTAATTTGTCTGAGATTCGTTCCATCCACTGCCATTTCAAAGATGTTCCAGTCATCCTCCGTCTTTCTTTTCCCTGCAAAAAGTATATGAGAGGCATCGAACGATACTTCAGGATCGCAGGCACTGTGAAAGTCCCGGCTTAGAACTTTAGTTGTCCGGTCCGGCAATACCATAACCAGGCGAGCTCTATCACCATAGTCTGCCCGCAGCATACTCCCGGCAACAGCTTGTCGCTCAAGTCTCATTCCGCGAGGCAGTTGTGTGACTACAAAGGAACTCTCAGGATAAGGTGGAGATAGCTTTCGACTTACTTCTGAAGCGTGAGCAGAAATAGTAAGCAACACAAGAACAACGCACGCAATAAGAAACTTTCCACAAAATATGCCATTATGTCCCTGGTGTATAAATCGGTCTTTACCCCACCGATTTACATCTCCGGCAAGGAAACATGATAACCTCATGTTTCGAAAATTTTGATTTCTCTTTTCCATTTATGTACAAAAAGAAGACTTAAATACGCTCTGTAATATAAGAGCCTGTCAAAAAATGATTTAGACTTTCTTTTAGTATACACAAAATTGTATTTTCGGCAAGAAAAATCACTATCTTTAGAAGTACAAGTTAAAACTGTGTCTATAATCCTGCTGCCGATTCGTATAGTCGGATTTGTTTTGACATTTGCCTTTTGGCAGGTTAATATTTTCTCAAAGTTAATAATTAAACACGTCAACATACAGCAATAAATTGATATGGAGGCAAGTTCATGAAAAATGATGTTAAGAAAACAATATCCCGTCGGAAATTCCTGTCAAATTCCGCTCTCGCCGCCTTTTCTTTCCATTATATTCCCGGCCGATTGCTCGGGGCGGATGCACCCAGCAATAAACTTAATATAGCCGGTATTGGCGTAGGCGGAATGGGTGGAGGTAATTTGAGGCAGTGCGAAAGAGAAAATATCGTGGCGTTGTGCGATGTCGACAGCAATTATGCAGGGAGGACCTTTAAGAGATATCCGAAAGCGAAAGTTTACAAAGATTACCGTGTTATGTTCGATAAGCAGAAGGATATTGATGCCGTTGTCATTGCTACGCCCGATCATACTCATGCGGTAATAACTATGGCAGCTATGGAGAGGGGAAAGCACGTTTATTGTCAGAAGCCTTTAACTCATACAATCTATGAAGCAAGGAAAATAACCGAGGCGGCACGTAAATATAAAGTCCAGACTCAAATGGGAAACCAGGGACACTCATCCGAACATATTCGTCTGCTGAAAGAATGGCTTGCCGACGGAGCCATTGGAGATGTTAGAGAAGTTTATGCATGGACGGACCGGCCGGTCGGTGGTCATGTCTGGTCTAACTTTGCGGTAAGGGCCAGACCGAAAGATGAACCGCCGGTGCCAAAGACACTTGATTGGGACTTGTGGCTTGGGCCCGTGGCCTATAGACCTTACCATCCCGAATATCATCCAACAAAATGGAGGGCATGGCTTGATTTCGGAACGGGCGCTTTGGGAGATATGGGATGCCACATAATCGATCCCGCATTTTGGGGACTGGATCTCGGCGCCCCGGAGAGCATCCAGGCCACGTCTACTCACTGGCAGAAAGAAGTGAGCTCGGAAACTTTCCCAAGGGCCTCAATTGTTCGCTTTAAATTCCCTGCTCGCGGGAAAAGACCCCCTGTCAAGCTGACCTGGTATGACGGCCGGCTTCTGCCGCCTATTCCTGATGCCCTGGAAAAGGGGAGAAAATTACCGCCCAGCGGCGCTCTTATTATTGGGGATAAAGGCTGTATGATGCATGGCTCGCATGGAGCGGGAGGATTGCGGATTATTCCTGAATCAAAAATGCGGGAATACAAGCGACCTGAAAAGACAATACCAAGGGTGAGAGGTGGTCATGAAAGTGACTGGCTGCGTGCGTGTAAAGAAGGTACAAACGGCACGCCTGCAAGTTCTAATTTTGACTATGGAGGACCATTGACCGAGATGGCACTTCTGGGCATGTTGGCTATTCGAATGAAAGATCAGAAGCTGGAATGGGACGCTGAGAATCTGAAGTTTAAGAACAACGAAGCCGCGAATGAGCTGCTACATATCAAATATCGAGATGGCTGGCATCTTTAGGCTTATTCTTCATTATGGTCTTACAGCTACTCTTTCGGGTGAGCATATAGTTTTCGCCGGGGTAAGTGGCTCACGTGGCAACTAAGATCAAATAGGCAGGAGAAATACTTATGAAAACTAAGTTATGGTTCCTTGGGGGGCTTTCTCTTTTTTTATCGATTTCAAATGTGTTATCAGTCGTGGAAGCTCGGGCGAGAGATTATGACCGAAAAGCCGATCAGATTTTGGATGCCACCGGCGTCAAAGGTGGTCTTATCGTGCACCTTGGCTGTGGTGACGGCAAGTTAACTACGGCACTCGGCGGCGATAAAAGCTACCTTGTCCAGGGTCTGGACATCGACCGAGAGAAAGTCCAACAGGCCCGCCGACATATTCGGTCGATAAAAGAATACGGAAAGGTATCGGTTGAGGAATTTGACGGCAAGCGGCTGCCATACGCGGACAACCTGGCGAACCTGATAGTCGCCGAAGACCTCGGTGGAGTTGCGAAAACAGAAGCGATGCGCGTACTTGTACCCGGGGGTGTGCTGTATGTCAAACAGGAAGGGCGATGGGTGAAGACTATTAAGCCGCGGCCGAAAAATACAGACGAGTGGACCCACTTCCTCCATGATGCAAGCGGAAATGCCGTAGCACATGATGAAGTTGTGGGGCCACCCCGCTACATTCAATGGATTGCGGAACCTCGGCATACACGAAGTCACGAACATACTCCGAGCATCAATGCTTTGGTTTCGGCCGGCGGTCGGATATTCTACATTGCCGACGAAGCCCTGATTGGGTCGCTACGGCAAATTCCCAAATGGCATCTTATCGCCCGTGATGCATACAACGGGATTCTGCTTTGGAAGCGGCCGTTTAGTCCGTGGTTTCCCCATATAGTTAACTGGGGTGCTGTACCCAGTCATCTTCAGCGAAGGCTGGTTGCCGTCGGGGACCGCATCTATGTCACCCTCGGTCTGCACGCCCCGCTGAGCGCCGTTGATGGGGCGACGGGAGAGATAGTGAAGGTTTATGAGAAGACTCGTGGCACGGAGGAAGTTGTGTGCCATAAGGGGGTCCTTCTACTGGCCATTCGGAGTATTACCGAAGAACGAACAGCCGAGCTTGATGAATGGGCAAAACTTGCCAAAGAGAAACACTCTCCTTTGTATGCCAGAGAGACCGCGCAGCCTTTGGTCAATCGTTTTCGCTCGATTGAGAACAAAGCGGAGAAAACGATTCTTGCACTCGATGCCGGTACGGGACGTGTGCTTTGGAAGAAAACGGGCAAGGAGGTCGCCGGGCTAAGACCAGTCAGCCTGTGTGCTATAGGTGATAGGGTATTCTATCAGAAGGGAAAGGATGTTATCTGCCTTAATCTGAAAACGGGAAGACAACATTGGTCGGCATCCTCTGCTCCTCTGCGCGTTGTGTGCGAGGACTGCGTGGTCTGTGCCGGAGGGCGAACCGTGACGGCTCTTTCTGTGGAGACGGGAAAAAGCCTTTGGAGCCGGGAAGGTTTGCTCACTGATATTCGGGATGCATTTGTTGTCAATGGGTCGCTGTGGCTTGGAGGATTTAAACCGATTAAAGGAAAGAGAGGGCCTTCATGGGGCCCTTATTTTGTTACGCAGCGTGAACTGGCCACAGGTAAAGTGCTAAGGCATGTCGAACCCGAGAATCCGGGACACCATCATCGATGCTGGCGAAACAAGGCCACCGAGCGTTATATACTCGGCGGTAGACGAGGCGTTGAGTACATTGATCTAAAGACAGGCGATGTGCTGTGGCATAGCTGGGTGCGAGGGGTGTGCAAGTACGGTGTTATGCCGTGCAACGGCCTGCTTTATGCGCCGCCTCATGCCTGCGGCTGCTATATTGCCGCTAAGCTGACCGGCTTTTATGCACTGGCATCTGAAAATAATTCAAAAATGCCGGCTGATAATCCCGCCGAAGAGCATCTCGAACGTGGAACGGTGTATTCTGAAAACAATCAGATTCAGCAATCCGAAATCCCTGCTCAGGACTGGCCCACATATCGACACGATGCCCAACGTAGCGGCAGCACGCAATATGCAGTGCCTGGCGCTCTGCGTCGTAAGTGGCAGGCAGATGTCGGCGTCAAGATCACGAGTCCCACCGTTGCCGGGGGCAAAGTGTTCGTAGCCTCTGTGGATGAGCACAGGGTGTGTGCGATAGACGCCGATTCGGGCCTGGCAATCTGGGACTTCACGGCAGGCGCTCGTGTAGATTCACCACCCACTTTATACGCCGACAGCGCGATCTTCGGATGTCGTGACGGATATGTATACAGCTTACGTGCTTCGGATGGTGAACTGGCCTGGCGTCTTCGAACATGGCGTAATGAACGACTCATAACAGCAAGCGGCCAGCTTGAATCAGCGTCACCTATACACGGAAGCGTGCTGGTCCGGGATGGTGAGGCATATTTTACGGTTGGTAGATCATCCTATCTGGATGGTGGGATTGAGCTTTATAGACTTGAAGCCCCGACAGGCAAGACCCTGTCCAAAACACGGTTCTACAGCCCCGATCCTGTAACCGGCAAACAGCCCAAACAGTTTGGGCCTGCCTACATGCCCGGAGCGCTTGGGGAGATTCTTTCGAGTGACGAACAATACGTCTACCTGCGTGATATGGTTTTGAATAAGCTCGGCGAGAGACAGCCGAACGGGAATCGGCATTTGTTTACACTGACGGGTTACCTTGATGATTCGTGGCCTCACCGCTCCTACTGGATCTTCGGCAAAAAGTGTTCTCTCTCGACCGGCTGCAGCGGGCGCGAGAGGAATCTTATCTCCGGCAGGCTGCTTGTCTTTGATAAGCCGATGATTTACGGTTACGGACGAGCCAAAGTTCACTGGTCAAACCAATTTCAGGATGGAGCGTACCGTCTGTTTGCACTCAATTCGGGCGATGGTAAGGAACAGTGGACGAAGCGTGTTCCAATCCAGGTCCGTGCGATGGTTTTGGCGGACAAAGTACTGTTTGCGGCCGGCCCTCTTTACGATTCAGACAGTGGATCCCGAGGAAGTAATGAACACCAGGATGCTTTGCTCATTGCCTTCTCGGCCTCTGACGGTAGTGAACTGGCAAAATACCAACTCGATTCGTCGCCCATCTTTGACGGCATGGCCGCTGCGGATGGCCGGCTGTATCTGTCGCTGGAAAACGGTCATGTATTCTGTATGGCAGGGCGGTAGCTCGTGACTCTTGTTTCTTAGGGGTTGCTTGAGTTCCTTGGTTGGTAAGCCAATGCAGAGAAATTCCAAGATGTTGGTGCGTGGTGTCAATGGAATAATGTATTCGAGCAAGCTTGGTCGTATTTATATTAACGGTCGATAGTATTAACGGGCGCACGAACTGCGGTAATATGAAGCGTACTTAAATGAAGCTCAACCAAAGCCAGTACAAGCGTATCTGCTCCTGTTATGCTCTCGTAGTGATCCGACTTTAGGCTGGCACGCGGCAGCGGACTATCACCGAAGAATTTTTCAATAGCTATTTCACCCAGATTAAAGGCACGTTTGAAATATTTCTCCCGGGCAGTAGCTCGGTAAGCAGCCTGTTCCAGGCTTATAGCATGACCAAAGGTCATTGGCCAGGCGTCAGAATCATCATTTGGCAGTGAGTCCATATAAGAATCGGCCGCTGCTGTTATCAAATCACGGTAACCAACAGTGCCTGTGTTTTCGTATCTTGATACGCACATAATAGCAACCGCTGCCGTCGTAAAACCACCGTATCTTGCATCCCACAGTGAGCTATATGAGCCATCCGATTTACCCGTGACAAGGTCAAGTCCCATTGCAAAACCCTTTTTGTCCTCCAGATCATGAGGCAGCGAGCAGAAGATTTCATCCTCTCTGGCCGCGAAGTTCGTCAGGCGTGTTCGGAGCGGTTCCGGTACTTTTCTGGCAGCGCCGTCACAGTCGATTGCTAAGGATAAACTCAATGCTGAATGAGCCATTGGCGAGCCGGATTTGAACTCGATCAATCCTGTCTTCGGATGCCGTTTCTTTTCGTAGCGACCCAACAAGACTTTAATAGCCTCCAAAAAAGTTTCATCCCCGGTATAGGCATACGCCTCTGCCCATGTGCGGATGTAGAAACCGGCGTGCCTGGCAAAATCCATTCCCGCCACTGGAGAAGACTTGTTGAAATTCGCATGGCGATTAAATGCGCCGGTTTTATGGTCGGCTATTTGACTGTTCCACAAGCCCAAAGCGAATCGTTTGCTTGCCTCCGGAGCCAGTTCAAAGCACTTCTCCCATAATAACCAGGGACGGGAAAATTCATGAACCGGTTCCTGATGTCCCGAGGCGACTTTGTCTGTCATCACATTCCAGCACAAATGTTCGCCCCATGGTAACAGGCCGGTATTCGGTGACTGCGTGTTCTCAAGGAACCATTTCAGTGCACCATCGGCAGCCTTTGGATAACGGTCCTCGCCGGAAAGACCTTTCAAAAAGTACAACAACCGGAAAAGGTTCTGGTCCAATTGGGGATTGGCCCCGAAAAGCGGTTGGCCCGGTTCTGCCGGCCTGTCCCCTTCCCGAATACCTGCCGGAGCTTTTGGGCGAACTTTGAGCGGGCCAAGTGTTTCTCTGTCAAGAGCGCTCAGGAACAAACCGGTTTTTTCTGGGCCGTAAGTATCCCGCCCGTTTTCCAGCATTGTTTTGGCATAGCCATAAAACACATTTGCAAAAGGAGAGCGTGGTATACCTTCACGGAAAAGGGTGTTTAGATCAATCTCTTTACCATGACCGGTCGCAGCAAACACCAAAAGAACAAGAGAGGTTGTCAGGACTTTTCGAACACTTTTATTATCATACACTGATGATTCTCCTTATTGTATTCAGCTTATGTAGCTCCTTGTCAACGGTCGATGGTATTGGAAGGTATATCTACTTTCAGGTTGTTCGTGGCTGCATGAACCTCCAACAACGCAAGGGCAAGCGAATCGGCGCCTGTTATGGTTTCGTAGTGCCCTGTCTTGAAACTGGCTTTGGGCAGTGGATTGTCCTGCCAGAACATATCAATAGCCATCCTCGTAAACCTGCAGGCCTCTTCGAGATAGACATCGCGCTTCGTGAATTTGTATGCAGCTACCTGGGCACTGATGACGTGACCAAAAGTCATCGGCCATACGTCCACGTCTTCATCGGGCAGCGTATCTGCATAGGCGTCTGCAACCGCAATCACCAAATCCCGGAATTCCTTCTTTTGAACCTGTTCGTAGCGGGCCAGGCCGAACATCGCCCAGCCTGCCGTTGCGCCCGAAGCATATCCGGCCTGCCAGGTTGGTTTGAAAACCAGGGTGTCGTCATCTTTGCCATATTGTTTCTGAAGATTCTCCAGAATAAGCTTATCTTCCGTATCAGCAAACTTGCGAAGGCGCGAAGCCAGCGGCTCAGGCACAATCGATGACGCAGTGTATACATCGAGCGGTCCTATTGTGGCATGCATAACACCATCCTTATCACGCCGCTTGCGTTCGAATCGTGAAAGGACAACTTCTATCGCACGCAGAAATTCTTTGTCCTTAGTATGTTTGTAAGCGTAAGCCCACGTTTGGATATAAAAGCCGCCGTGACGGGCAAAATCCTTTCCATCACGGGGGCCGTGCCTGTCGTAAGGAGCGTGACGGTCGAAGCCGCCCGTTTTTTGGTTGGCTATCTGATGGTTCCATAAGCCCAAAGCGAACCGCTTTGATGCTTCCGGCGCCAGTTCGAAACTCCTGTCCCATAACACCCAGGGACGAGCGAATTCGTGATTATAGTCCGTTCCACTGGAAATGGGTTTGTCCAGCATTACATGCCATGACAAATGCTCACCCCACGGCAGCAGTCCTGTCGCCGGGGATTGTGTGTTTTTGAAGAACCACTCTATCTCATTATCCGCGTTGGTGCTATAACGTTTATCACCCGTAATCTTGCTTAATGTGTACAATACCCGTAAAAGGTTCTGATCTGTTTGCGGATTGGCTCCGACGAGTTTTAGCCAGGGTAATCCCGCACGGTCGCCCCGTCGAATACCTCCCGGCGGTTCCGGTCTTACAGTAAGAGGTTTAAGCCTGATTCGGTCTAAAGCGCTCAAAAAGAGGCTGCTCTTTTGCTCGCCGTAGGTGTCCTGTCCATGCTCTATCATTGCATCTGCATAGCGACGGACTACATCTAAAAAACAAGTCCTGGATGTCTCGAATTTCCCAACGCTTACAATTGGGTGTGTATTGTGCATAGAATCTTCTATGTAGTCGCGCTCGTAGAAACGAAGCCCGCTTCCGGCATGACCCTGGCCTGTGATTATATCGATGTCCCCATCCTGGTTCCAGTCGACGGCGTCTGCACCGGAAATCATCATGATAGAGTATGGCTTTACTATCTTAATGCCGTCGGGATTGGAAAATTTGGGTTCTTCACCGGCCCGGCCGGTACCCACATTTTTATAGAATCGAATACTATGTTCGAATTCACAGGCTATCAGGTCTCTTTTACCATCCCCGTCCCAGTCCACGAAGGAACCGAGATTGGGTCTCATATAAGGAGTGAGACCTATGTTTTTAGCAGCGGCAAAACTTGGATTTGCATCAGTACCGATATTCTTGAAGAAGTAAAATCCGGGATTATCCTGGTCAGAAAAAATAATGTCTTTTTTGCCATCTTTGTTCCAGTCACAGACCATCATGTGGGATCTTGTGCCGCGGTCAATCGGCTCAAGAATCCCCTGTTCATTACGGGCCTTCACCTTTTGTCCTGCCCCAAGTACCGGCTCAGCATCTGTTCCCTCGTTCAGATATACGGTGACTTTACCGGCACCATCGGAGGCAATAAGATCTTTACGCCCGTCGTTGTTCCAATCGCATATATCGTGTCGGGCGTGGCCCGAATTCTTTGCCAGGCTTAAAGTCCTGCCGCCACTCTGCAACTTCCTGCCCTCTGCAAAAACCGGAAACAGGTTATTTGTCTGGTTCTGAAAATACCAGACGAAACCATCGCAATCACCTGCAATTAGGTCGGTTTTGCCGTCATTATTGAAGTCTACGGCCCGAACGACATTCTGACGCACGACATCGCACATCTGGAACTCTTCGGTATAGGGAGCGCCGTGATAGGCGTCTGTTCTCTGCCACTTTGGAGATTTTGCAGTTCCTATATTTCTAAATAGAGCGCCATAGTCTCTTTTAAGAGGATGATTCAAATCCGTCAATTCCCACGCCCTGTCCACCACAAAATCGAGCAGACCGTCGCCGGTAAAATCGGCAACCGTTACGCGCGGATGGGTACTTCGTTGGAGATAAGTTTCATCGTAGGCGATGATGATGCCCTTTGCGAAGGTTGGCTTCGTTCTTGAATTGCCCGTATCAGCATTTTCGTAGAAATAAATTTGGCCTGCCTGAGGAGCCCCGAATAAGTCCCAGTCACCATCGTTGTCAATGTCTGCGACATCAAAGCAGGGATTGAAAAGTTCAATATCCTCGCCGCCTGCCTGGATAGTCACGGCATCCGCCAGCCGCCATCGGCCTGCACCATCCGGGCCAAGGTTGCGATATAAGTAACAGTGGTTATTGTTGCCCAAAATAATATCCGTGAGGTCGTCATCGTCGCCGTCGAAATCCACAACGAATACTACCGAGGGAAACCACCCACCGGCCTGCTTGCCACCAGCCAATGGAACACCGGAGATGGTTTTCATCGGCCCCCTGTCGACAAAGGTAAGTTGACCGCCGGATTTAGTAGTGTTCTCAAAGAAAACTATTTTTCCGGCATAGGGTCCGGACATAAAACTTGGAAAAAAGTCGTCATCACCATCCCGGTCCCAATCATAAAAGTGCGGCACAACCCAGCTTCGATTATTATGCTTATTTCTTGGAAGTTCAAAGAGTTTTCCAGCCGAAGTAAGTCGTCCGGCTTCGACAAGGTGATTATCACCGACATTTTCATAGCAGTAAATAAACGGCTCTACTCCGCCTTTAAATAAATCCAGGTCACCGTCGCCGTCGAGGTCACAGAAAGTGTCGAAGTGATGAGCCCCTATCTCACGCCTTCCATAGCTTTCTCTAAAGAAATCACCGTCTCCAACGAGTCCCTGACAACGTTTGGGTCTTGCCAAGCCGGACTCATCTGTGTCAAAATAAACCGCGAATGTTGTACAGCTTTCGTCCGGCATAACAAAACTCAAGGTAACTTCGTTTACGCGATATAACTTTTGAATATGCCATGGCAACAGATATCGCTCATATCCATCTCGCGAGCTGTCAAAAATCTTCGGCGAACCTGAAGAATCATAGGCTATCACTTCAATTGTATGTTCGTCGAATATCCCGGAAATACCCATATCAGAAAGTGCCTTAACGAAATCTACGTTCACGGAAGCAGGCGAGTTTGATCGCCGGGTACGTCGGGCGTCAACACTCAATAACAATCGGTGGTTGTTAGGTGACCTCCAGGGAAATTCCACTGATAAAGCCGGGGCTTTAAGGGACAGATATACGATAGTTGACAGAATAATCCATGTTAATGGTGTAAAATAGCTGCGTCTCTCGAGTGAAAAGGACTTATCCCTCACGATCTCATCCTCATATTGTTAAGCTGACAGTTTTAGTTTCTGATCCTCTTGGATCACCTTGACCTTTACTTTGCTCCCAAAGAGCTAAATTGTTTGGTCTTACCGGCCAGACACACGATACTTCCGTCGCTAAGAGATGCAAACAGACAACCTCTTGCCGAGATCATGCCATCGAAAACGGGTGGAAAATCAAGTGGTGTTTCAGACAGTTTCGTTCCATCTTTGGCTGAAACGGCCACAATACTGGCTCCTTTGCGCGCTTCGAAGGCTGCATAGGGATCTTTGGCATCAAATACATCCGGTGCGCCTGCCACGAACAAAGTATCACCTGCTTTTACCATGGCCCGAATTCGCACCGGAAGCCACTGCTTCCAGACCGGCTGTTCCGCTCTGGTATAGCCTATGCCCTTGTCCGCCCCGAATCCACGGCCCACGTTGTCCAATCCGGGATTGCCTTCGCGAGGAATGTGCGATTGAGGCAGCCACACGACCGGCTTGCGCCAGCCCTCTTCGCCGACAATCTGCGGCTCGTTCGTATTCAGGTCGGCAAACAGCAGGTAACCTTCCTTGCCCGGGAAGAACATAGGGCTGTGTACGTTGCGACGGTAGAACACGCGCACTGCATAAGTCATCTCGTCGTCGACTACAAGAAGCTGGCCGGTCTTCGGTGCCTGATTCGCCAACTGGAATCCGGGCCATCGCTTCGAATACATCCAGAAAGCACGATTATACCAGGACCCATCCAAGAGGCTGGACGTCGAGAATATATGCAGGCCAACATCCTGGGCGCCTTTGCTTGACAAGACATCCGCTTCAATCTCCTTCAAGTCGGGCGTCAATTTCTTCTGACGCATGTAAATAAATCCTCCCTCGCTGACGAGCACGTCCGAATTGGCCCCGAGGATGAAGAAGGCAACGTCACGCCCACCCTCCTTGAACGGATTCGGTCCTTTCAGGATACATTTGTGGAGAATTCTCCCACTGACAGGGTCTAATCCATATACACGGATGCCGCCATCAAGATAAGTGGAACGTCCCGCTGTGAAATACGCTACTCCCTTTTCCACAAGAACACTTCCGTGGACAGGCCAAACCGACTCAAGCTGGTCGAAACTGCCAATTCGCCGATCGGTCGGTGCTGCGAGGAACCGCCACGCAAGTTCACCGTCGGACGCCCGAAGACAGTAGACGCGACCGTCGGCTGATCCGAACAGGACCATACCACCCCGGATTGTCGGTGGCGAGTCGATACGCCCGCCGGCGGTGAACTGCCAGATGACCTTACCGCTTTCTATATCAAGCCCATAGATAGTATGGGCGTCCGGCCTGGCAACGAACACTTTGTTGGACCAGGCTACGGGTGCCGTCAACTTGCCTTTCAAATCGGTTTTCCAGGCGACCGATACTTCAGGGGCCACGCCGACAGGCGTTGTGCCGCTTCGGGCCGCGTCGTGACGAAAAGTCGGCCAGTTGCCGGTCGAAGGAGATTCCGGGTAGTATGCCTTTCTATAAGCCGGCCCTTTCTCCAAACGTTTCTCATCCGCGACCTCCTCAAGAGCGACATCCGGTCCGGCCGTCACTGCGGAATAACCGAGGAACTTGGCGCCGGGTTGACAGAAACACTGGTCCGGTGGGACATACAGCATACCGTTGCAAGGCACCATTCCGTGCTTGCAGGCCCCGCGGAGCCAATTGTCCTGAGAATGGCTGTTGCCCTGGAAATCGAGGAACTCAGCGCCTTCGTAAGAACTGATTAGATACCGGATGGTTGCCTTGTTACGATAGCAGCGATGGTGGTGTTCGGGGCTTCGAAGGTTCTTGACGAGGATACGCTTCTTTTCCTCGCCCGAGCGAAGGTCCCAGCCGATGACCAGTGCATTCGGGCTCTTACGAACCGGCTTGTCCTTGTCATCCACACAGAGCATTCCACGCCACACCAATCCATCAATCACGAACAAGTCATCCCCTTCACCTCCGCCTATAGGCGGCACGGTCTTTTGCCAGAGTTCCTTGCCGTTGGTTGCATCGTAAGCGGAGGCGAACCTTCCACCCTGCATGACCACAACATCATCAACTGTAAGTAAAGTCCTTGGATTAGTCTGTTTTGGTTGTATCTTCCACAATTCCCGGCCGTTCTTCAAATCGCGTGCGACAAGGTTTTTCCCACTTAGATATATGATCCGGCCGTTGTCAATCGCTAATGCCAGAGAGCGGATCTGGCCTATCTGCTTTTTCCAGAGGACCTTGCCCGTCCGTCCCTGGACGGCAACCAATGCCGCTTCGGATGTAGTCCTGGCTCCCTTGCGCGGGGCAGTGCCTGTAGGTACTTTTCGGGTATAAGCCACAACAACATTGTCACTGACCAGGATTTCACTTGTGCCCCGCGTTGCTTCAACCGTAGTGATTGTTTCACCAGTGGCCGCATTTAGAATTGACATGGGTGCTCGGTAAGAGAGCGTTGTATATAGTCGGTCACCATCAGCTACGATTCGGCGCTGATTCTCGGAGGGCACATCAGTCCGTCCGCCGCGTAACTTCGTCCAGTCTTTTCCCTGCCATCGGCCGGGGCTCCACTCTCTCCACCCCCACGCTTCGAGCGAACGCTTCCACAGCAGCCTGCCATTGAAGGCGTCTCGGCAAACAAGCGACCAGCGGTCGGGCAGACGCTCGTCGGTGATACCGATAAGCCCTTCGTCGAAAAAGTAAAACAGTCGGCCGGCATCCGAAACAGGTGACTGAATACCCGATGGGGTTTCATGGCTTCGAAGCCACAGCGGCGGCGCAACCCACTGCAGGCTCCGGGGTGGTCCGACGACAGAATCATTGGCAACCGCATTGTTGCTTGCATCGTGCAGGAAATGAGTCCACTGGTCAATATTGTCCGGCCAGGCTTTGACGGTCTTTTCCCACTTGCCTTTGCGCTGGATGCAGGCCACTCCTCCGGGAGCCAGCACTCGCATCACCTCATCCATGGGGACTTTGCCCACATCCTGTACGACAATCAGGTTGATTAGATTGTCTGCATATGGAAGTATAGATCCCGAAAACTGCTCAACGGAGACAGTCCCATACGTTCCCTGTGCCTTGATATAGCTTCTGGCCTTCTCAACCTTTGTCGGGTCTGCATCGAGTCCATGAACAGTATAGTTGTCATTGGCGCACAGCAAGGCCGTCAACTTCCCGTCACTACAACCAAGGTGGACCACGACGCCGCCTTTTACGCCGGTAGTATCGAGAATTTTTTGGGCCTCTGTTACGGCATCATCCTTTTTTGCCTCAGTCACGCCAGCCAACAGACAAACGGCCAACAATCCCGGCAACCATGACTTAATTGCTAAATAATGTTTCATAATGTAAGAGCCCTTCCTTTCCAAATATTCGTATGAACCTTGTAATTAAGCAAAAGTATAACATTTTTTCCTGTGATTTCAAGGATTCGTACTGATGAATCTGACAACTTTTGTAAAGAGCGCATACTTATCGGGGCATAGATATGAAACTTTCCCTTTATATTTTGTTAAGTCTTATCCTTCCAGTCACTTATGGCCGACCTTTTTGTTGCCATGCAAGTGGAAGTTTCAAGTTAAACTTCTCCGGTGTTTGTTTATGCTCCCTGGTTTTGTTGAAATACTTTTGGCAGCCCCTTGCAAATGAGAATTTATATGTTATAATTCAAACGTTTCCATAATCACATGCTATGTTTTAAGTAATGCTCACGGAACATTTCGATGGCCAATACAACAACTGGAATATTGAAATGTGTTAACAAACGGCAGTTTGCTGTAAGAGCAGCAGACCGGGCTTATCGACCTGGACGGGCTGAATTGATGGTCCATCCGGATCTAACTAACCGCTTTGACCTCACAGAAGGAGCGTCTGTCACCGGTCATGTCGAGCGTAAGAAGCGCGTGCCTCGATTAGTGTCTATTGAAACTATAGGGGGCATGCAGCCTGAGGCATTCTGCAAACGTCCGCGATTTACCGATCTGGTGGCGGTCGATCCGCACGAGCGATTCGACCTGGGTGATTGCGGTCAGGAGAGCATGCGCATAGTAGACCTCATCGCACCGATAGGCAAGGGCACGCGCCAGCTTATTGTCTCGCCTCCCAAGGCGGGAAAAACCATTCTCCTGGAACATACGGTCCAGGCAATTCGCAATTGTTCGCCCCAAAGCCGTGTCATTGTACTTTTAGTGGACGAACGGCCCGAGGAAGTCACCCACTTTCGCAGGGCCGTGGAGGGCGCCGAAGTCGTCGCCAGTACCAGCGACCACAGTGCGGACGAGCACGTCGAACTTGCCGAACTGATGCTTGCCCATGTACAAACAGAGCTGGAATGCGGGCGTGAGGTGGTTCTGTTGATTGACAGCCTCACACGAATGGGAAGAGCGTTCAACAGCAAGACACGGCGGCGAGGTGTACAACGGCGACACACTATGACCGGAGGATTGGAAGCCGGCGTTCTGGAAGTGCCCCGTCGTCTGTTCGGTCTGGCGCGCAACATCGAAAACGGAGGCTCCGTCACTATCATAGCCACGTGCCTGATAGATACCGGCTCTCGAATGGATCAGCTGATTTTCGAAGAATTCAAGGGAACAGGCAACAGCGAGATCGTTCTTGACAGGTCCCTGGCCGAGGCCAGAATCTTTCCTGCAATCAACATCCCGGCCAGCGGTACAAGAAAGGAAACTAAGCTCTACAGTGATGCCCATAGCCAGGGCCTGGCCACGCTGCGACGTGTGTTATCGAGCTACGGGACCCGCGAGGCCATGGAAGCTCTGTTCAAATTGCTCAAAAAGTATCCCGACAACAGGCAATTTCTGGAGAGTATGTCCTCCGGGGGTTGACCGCCTGTGTCTCATGTTTGTTTTAGGCCTTTCGGTGCTTTCAGCCCAATCGGGCTTGGCTACCTTTGCCGTTGAGTATCTTCGCCAAGATTATCTGGACATCGACGGCGGAGCTGCCTCAGGCGCGCTGCCCCAACTTTTATTTGGCTCTGGGCCCATCTGCAGAACCAGCTCACCTCCATCTACGAGCTGGCGGTGGTAAAACCAGGGTTTGTTCAAAGGCTTTCCGTCGAGTGTTGCAGACTGGATATATTTGTTTTCAACTGAATTGTTTTTAGCTTCGATTACAAATTTGCCGCCTTTGTAATACCTGTCATCGAGATGGATAGTTACCTTATCGAATATAGGGCTGCCAATCTCATAAGTTGGATCAGTTGCCGCACCACCATCCATCTCGAACAGTCCCATCGCGCTCATTACATACCATGCTCCCATCTGACCCTGATCCTCGTCCCCCGGGTAGCCGTCAATGGCCCCTGTTCCGTAATAGTGCTCCATTATCTCCCTTGCCCACTTCTGGGTTAGCCACGGAGCGCCGGAAAAATTGAAGAGATAGGCCGCCTGCATGTTCGGCTGATTTCCATGATTAATCGGATAATCAGCGAAACGGTCGTGCGTCGCATTGAAGTTACTCTTAGCCGACTTCACGAAACCATCCTCCAGCCTTCGATTGAATTCTTCCTTGCCGATAAGGTCTATCAGGCCCTTTACATCATGGGGCACAAACCAGGTATATTGCCATGAATTACCTTCGACAAATCCCCTGCTTGTGTAGGGCGAAAAACCTTTAACCCATGTGCCGTCTTTGTGCTTCCGACGCATATATCCTACAGAGGAGTCAAATACATTTCGGTAATTGTTGGCCCTGTTGGTAAAGTATTGGTAATCTTCCTTTTTGCCTAACGCCTTGGCCATCTGAGCAACGCACCAGTCATCGTATGCATACTCAAGAGTGTTTGAAACAGGCCCGTTTTCCACCGGTACATATCCATACTCTTTGTAGGATTTCAATTGCCTGTTGCCGACGTGGCCGCCGCCTTTATGGGGTCGGCCCGGCTCGGTCTGAATATGCCTCATAGCCCTGTAGGCCTTATCAATATCGAAGTTGCGGATCCCCTTCTGATAAGCGCTTACAATCAGCGCAATCTCATGCGAGGCCACCATGATACTCGAATATTCAATGCCCGTAGGCCCCTTTGCCAGCCAGCCACCTCGGTCGTATATTTCAAGCAGTGACTTGACCCACTTATTTGCTATATCCGGTGTTACGAGTGTCCATAACTGATTTAAGTTCCAAAACGTATTCCAGAAAGCATCACAACCGTAAACCGGTGAATCAGGATCCTCAAGCTGCCGGACCTTTTCATACATGTCCACGTATTTGCCGTTGACGTCGGACAAAATCGTCCGGGCACAATAAGACCGGTACAGATTCGTGTAAAACTTGTTCTTCTGCTCGAAAGTACCTCCCTCGATCTCGATCCTGCTGAGAAGTTGGTTCCACGTTTTCCGTGCGTTGTTTCTAACTGCCTCGAAGTCCCATCCGAACTTCGACATTTCCGTTTCGAGGTTCAGGCGTGCCTGCTCGATACTAACCAGCGATATCCCGGTTTTTAATTTGATAATTTCACCGCCCGAAGTAGAGTACCTTAGGAATGCTCCAACGTCCCCCTTCCCGGAAATCTTATTAGTGTCCTCGTACTTCTTTTGACCTACCCACCCGCCGAACGAATCGAATGGTTTACTTAGCCTGGCGACAAAATGAAGAGTAAATTCGTTCCACGAGGCATAGCGGCCGCTGCGCTGTTTGGAATAACCTTCGATTTCGGTACCACTGATTTTTCTGATTTGGGCATCCAAAACGGTGTAGCCATATTCGGTTGGCGTCTCGAGGTCGAAAAGGATATGGGCCGTATCGGCTTTCGGGAAAGTATATTGCTGAAAGCCGGCTCGGGTAGTCGACGTCAACTCCGCCCTGATATTATAGTCATCAAGAGTAACTGCATAATATCCCGGGGATGCAACTTCCTTGTCATGGCTAAATCTCGACCGGTATCCTTTATCCGGGTCGCCTTCGGTTCCGGGGACCACCTTTAGCGGCCCGGTTGTTGGCATAGTCAGCAGGCCGCCCATGGTCCAGGAGTGAAGATGACTGAAGCCGGCAATATTTTCAATCAGATACTCGTATCCTGCTTTCCACTGCTGACGTTGATTATCAGGGCTGAGTTTGACCATGCTAAAGGGCATGGAAGGTCCCGGATAGAGCATCCATCTTGATGCCGACGTCCCCAGGATTGGGTCCACCCAGTCAACCGGTTCTCTTTCCTTTGCCGGTTTGCAAATAACCTTTTGCATGCCGACCGTTTTTCCATCGCTCCTGAGTTCGATGGTTACAGGAAAATTGCCCTGGAACGGAGGCAGGACCAATTCAACAGTTTGATTGCCAGGTTCCAATCGAGGTACTATCGGTCTCAATCCCGTCACGTGAAGCGTTACTCCGGCACCTTTTCCTATTTGAGTCAAATCAATCCAAATCCGGCGGCAAAGCAGTCCGTTCTTGCGACTCAGCCACGGGTCCAAACGGACACCACGCAGCAATGCGCCTCTTGGCTGTCCCAATTCGACAAACGGCGGCACTTCAAGACCAAGCCAGTCGTAGAGTATCCAACTGCCGGAGACTGTTGTGATTGTGATTTCATTGACACCCGGCTTCAACTCTTTGGCCGGAAAGTCAACGGAAAATTTATGCTCTCGCCCGGCCTTCGGATCACCGAAGATAGAAGCATCCGAACCACCCGACGGTGGCTTGTGATCGAAAGATCTATTGTTGACTTTAATTCGAAGTCTCGGTGGATTACTGGAATGCGTATCGACCAGGTCGAACATCAGTCGGCAATTGCCGGAAGGTACCATCCGGTCGATAACAAATAATATCGTAAAGGCATGCCTTTTACCTCCTGCCCAACTATCCGTCGGCCCGGGATGGGTATAAGGCCAATCTTTGGCTGGATTTGACCTGCCAACAACAAAAAAGCCGTCGCGTTCAAAATTAGCGTAGCCACCACGCCCCAGCAAATATTCCCTTGTATCGTTATCAGCTTTCCCGATTTGCCAGAGTAGTATCCCCTCCAAATCGTTAGCTTGACCGGCGGCTTTTGCCATCGAAGAAACAAAAAATAGCACTAAAATGACTGCCACCCTTGAATTTGTAAGTTTCATACCCATTGCTCCTTTTCAAACTCAAAATATCGTACAGGCCATATTGAACCAACTTATNNAGTGTCAGTTATACGAAAGTCTTCTTGAACTATTCAACTTCAGAGGATAATATAAGTCACTATCCAGCAAATATCATAATGGAGAATTTATGTTACTTTGATAACTGTTTTGGATTGGTAAGCGTGACGCACGGAAAAGATTTAATTGCTTGAAAGGATGGTTTATGAATAAATTAAAAAGGCGGGATTTTCTCAAATCGATTGCTTTTGGTGCTGCTGCGTTGTCTCTTCCCGGGTGCAGAAACAACCATTTGGATTCAACCGGATCTATCTCGAAAAAGCGAACGAATATAATCCTGATTATGATTGACGATTTGGGCTGGATGGACCTGCACTGTCAGGGCAACGACCGGCTCGATACCCCGAACATCGATAGGCTCGCGTTGCAGGGGATGCGATTTACAGACGCATATTCGGCCGCTCCGGTCTGTTCACCTACGCGGGCCGCCATCATGACAGGCCAGTCACCCGCCCGGTTGGGTCTGACCACGCATATCCCCGACCGTCCGCAATACAGGCCAAAGAATGCGACGCTGCTTTCAGCAAAGACGCTTAATCATCTGCCGCTGGAGCATATTACGCTCGCCGAACGACTCAAAGAGGCTGGCTATGCAACTGGTTTTTTCGGCAAGTGGCATCTCTCGCGTAAGGTGGCTGAAAAGAACCTCAGAGAGCAGGAACTCCGGCCCGAATTCCAGGGCTTCGATTTGAACATCGGCGGCTGCTCGTTCGGAGGACCGCCGAGCTACTTCGATCCCTATCGCAATCCCACCATCAAAGACCGGCGCGAAGGCGAGTACCTGCCGGATCGATTGGCCGACGAAGCGATAACTTTCATAAAGGCACACCGAGATGAGCCGTTCTTTGTAGCGCTGTGGAATTACACTGTACACTGGCCGATGCAGGCACCGCAGGCACTAATCGATAAATATGAAAAACGCGTCGGTCCCGGCCTCAAAGATCCGCGATACGGGGCGATGATAGAGGCTATGGATGCGTCAGTTGGGCGCGTTATGGCAGCCATCGACGAGTTAAAGCTAGCCCGCCAAACATTAGTGATTTTCACATCAGACAATGGTGGCTTCGACGGCGTCTCCGATAACCGCCCCCTTAGGGCCAGCAAAGGCCACCTCTATGAAGGCGGCATCCGTGTACCGCTGATTGCCCGCTGGCCGGGTGTAGTTCCGGCAAAAACGCTATGCCATACGCCGGTCATAAGCACCGACTTTTACCTTACGCTGCTGGATGTCTCCGGTCTGCCACACGAGACCGGTAAGACGCTCGATGGCGAAAGCATTATGCCGCTGCTAAAGCGAACAGGCAAGCTTAACCGCAAAGCTATTTACTTCCACTACCCCAACTATGCCTGGCACGGCTCCAACAAATTGGGCGGCGCGGTCCGCCAAGGAGATTACAAACTTATTGAGCGATACGATGATGACTCAGTCGAGTTATACAACCTTGCCGACGACCTCAGTGAAAAACGAGACTTGTCACTGGAAATGCCCCAAAAAGCGGCCGAACTGAAACACAAGCTCGATACATGGTTAACTGAATCCGGTGCGATAATGCCTAAACGATTGTCACCAAAAAATAACCAATCTTAGCGTTTTTGTCAAAGCCGATAGTAAGGGCCGAATTTATGCACGTAATTACAGCACAAATAGGAACTCATACACCCGATTTGGTAATTATTATTTCTTATCTTATCGGTATAATGGCTCTTGGTATCTGGGCCGGCTACAGGAAAAAAACCTCAACTACGCAGTTTTTTCTGGCCGGCAAGTCGCTGAAGTGGCCGATGATTGGGGCGGCGTTGTTTACCGCCAATATCTCGACAATCCACCTCGTGGGCCTGACCGCCTCAGGATTTAGCGAGGGCATTGTCGTCGGCAATTTTGAATGGATGGCCTCGTTCTGCCTGATTGTACTGGGCCTGATTTTCGTGCCGTTCTACCTTCGCACCAAAATTAATACCCTCCCCGAGTTCCTTGAGAAGCGATACAGCACAACGTGTAGAATGATTATGGCATTTATTGCCATCTGGTCTGCACTCCTGCTCCACATCGGAGTCAGCCTTTATGCCGGCGCAAAAGTATTCGATTATTTCTTCGGTATTCCGGTCGTCTACTCGATTATTATCATCGCCGTTGTGACGGCAATTTACACGATTATAGGCGGTCTCAAGGCCATCGTCGTCACCGACAGTATCCAGGCCGTGCTCCTTCTTGGCGGCTGTATTCTGCTAACTGTTTTTGCCGTTACAAAACTTCCAGCCGCGGGAATTCACTCTTTCGCCGAACTCAAGGAAGCAGTCAAGCCTGATCAACTCAGCATGGCACATTCACTTAGAGATGCGAACGGTAATTTCAACGAGTACTCATGGCTTACCTTAATGATAGGATATCACGTGCTGGGTATCTGGTACTGGTGTACCGACCAGACGATTGTGCAGAAAACGCTCGGTGCAAAAGACATGCAAAACGGTCAGCTCGGTGCGGTATTCGCCGGTTGGCTTAAGATTTTACCCTTGTTCTTTATGGTGTTACCCGGCGTGCTGGCTTACGTCCTCTTTAAAGACCAAATCGGTGATCCGAATGACACCCTGACTGTTATGATTGATAACCTTCTTCCGGTAGGGCTCAAGGGGCTCTTTGCCGCGGGTCTTCTCGCGGCCGTGATGAGCACGGTTGAAGCGGCCCTGAATAGCACCGCTGCCGTAACTGCCGAAGACATCGTCCAGCACATTCGCCCGCAGACAAGAGACAGGACACTCGTGCTCATCGGCCGAATAACCGCCTGCATTGTGATTTTACTGGCCATGATATGGTCACCTTACTGCGAGAAATTCAGGAATATCTTCGTTGTCATCAACAAGGTCCCGATGATGTTTGCCCCGGCGATTACGACCGTCTTCGTGTTGGGTGTGCTCTGGAAACGCGGTACAAAACAGGCTGCCCTGGCTACGTTCATCGCCGGTTTGGCCATAGGGCTGCCATACTTTCTTGTAGACATGCCGCATACGGCCGCTGTTGAGGACATCCGGCCCGCCATAGATGCATTACGAGTGGGACCGGAGAGGATAGAGAACGGGATGGTAGCCGGTTATGGGATTATCACCGACGGATGGGGCATCCCCTATATGATGGCGGGCCTGATTCTGCTGTGTATCTGTATAGTAGTCTACGTGGTAACCAGTTTACTAACACCGGCACCTACCGCTGAAGAGCTTGATAAGATGGGTTGGAAGTCTCCGTTCCATGCTATCACAAGTGCCGAGTTTACCGGTATTACAGACCCGAGACTTATGGCCGGAATGTTATTCGTTGTTATGATTGTCTTGTACTATCTGCTGCGCTGAGGTATTCGCCGATGTTCCCTGGACCATTTAAAATAACTTGTTTGTAGTCTGTTAGGAGGTATTGATAATGTTGGTTTACCGTATTGTCACTATTGTATTGTTGTCCGTGGTCACGCTACCGTCTGCGACAGCGTATGCAAGTTTTGACGATTTGAAGCTGTGGTATAGCCGGCCCGCAGAGCATTGGATTGAAGCCTTGGCCGTCGGTAACGGGCGGTTGGGTGCAATGGTTTTTGGCAAAACTGATAACGAACGCATACAGTTCAATGAAGACACTGTTTGGGCCGGCGGTCCTTACAAACCGGTCAAAAATTCCGAAGGGCCTCAAAAACTGCCCTATATACGCCGGTTGATTTTCGAAGGAAAATACTTGCAGGCCCAGAATATGTTCGGACCTGCAATGAAAGTCCAGGAGTGGGGGTACAAGCCGTATCAGCCGGTAGGTGACCTTTGGCTGAGTTTCCCCGGCCATGAGAAAATCCGTAACTATAAACGGGACCTGAACCTCGATACCGCTATCGCTACTGTCACCTATCAAGTCGGAGATGTGAAGTTTACCCGAGAGGTATTTTCCAGCCCCATTGATCAGGCAATCGTAGTAAGGCTGACAGCGGATAAACCATGCAATATTTCTTTTACTGCCAGGATTTCCGGTGCTCACAAAACAAATGCAACCGTGGAGGGAAAACTTCTAGTATTGCGAGGCTCAACCGGCGGCCCGCTGAGATACGAAGCCAGGCTCAAAACCATAGCTAAAGGTGGTAAAGTTACATTTGAAAATGATACGGTGACAGTCAAAGATGCCGATACGGCAACACTTATACTCGTGGCGGCCAGCAATTTTGTTAATTACAAAGACCTCAGTGGCAATACACAGAAGCGAACAGAAAAGTATCTGGCTGACATTGGCGACAAGAGCTATGAGAAGATTCGCAATGACCATATTAAAGAACACCGGCGATTGTTTCGCCGCGTGAAATTTGAACTGCCGGCAACCGGATCAAGCCGTTTACCTACTGACGAGCGGTTGAAGAAATTCTCCCATGGAAACGATCCGCAATTGGCGGCTCTGTTCTTTCAATTCGGCCGATATTTGCTAATCTCCAGTTCCAGGCCCGGCTGTCAGCCTGCTAATCTGCAGGGTATCTGGAACGAAAGTCTGAATCCTTCCTGGGATTGTAAATACACGACAAACATCAACGTGGAGATGAACTATTGGCCTACAGAGGTGTGTAACCTGAGCGAGTGTCTGGAGCCGTTTCTGGCGATGGTAGAAGATTGGGCCAAGACGGGCAGCTATACAGCCCGGCACCACTATGGAGCGAAAGGTTGGGTACAGCATTTTAACTCCGATATCTGGCGGGTAACCGCGCCGATGGGAGGGGGATACTTTGGCGCATGGCACGGTGCCGGACCCTGGTGCTGCTGGAATTTATGGGAACAGTATCTGTTCACTGAAGATAAACAGTATCTGCAAAGGATTTATCCAATAATGAAGGAAGCAGCACTTTTCTTTATCGACACTCTGCAGGAACATCCCAAACACAAGTGGCTGGTGACTTGTCCGTCCAATTCACCGGAAAACTGGTATAAGGTCGGAGATAATCCCCGTAAATGGGACCGTAAAAAATTCGATAATGGTGAAATGACAACCATTTGTGCCGGGCCTACCATGGACATGCAACTGCTTCGCCATCTGTTCGACAGTTGTATTGAGGCCTCGACAATACTGAACAAGGACCAGAAGTTTCGTAAGCAACTGCAAAATACAAAAGAACGCCTGGCTCCCAATCAAATCGGAAGGCTCGGTCAGTTGCAGGAATGGCTGGATGACTGGGATTATCCCGAAGATGATCACAGGCACTTCTCACATCTCTGGGGTATGTATCCCGGCAAAGAGATATCCGTTCGCCGAACGCCTGAGCTTGCAAAAGCAGTCAGGAAATCGCTGGTAATGCGTGGCGAAGGCGGAACCGGTTTTGGGATGACCTGGCAGATGTGTCTTTGGGCGAGAATGTATGAAGGTGACACCGCATATCGTCTTTTCAGGAATTTAGTGGCCCAAAATACATGCACGAATCTCTTTTCCAAATGTTATACGACGCTGCAGGTAGACGGCAGTTCCGGATGTACCGCAGGAATAGCTGAGATGCTGTTGCAGTCTCACGAAGATCGTATTCACTTGCTGCCGGCGTTGCCGAATGCCTGGTCAACCGGTAGCATTAAGGGTTTGAGGGCTCGCGGTGGTTTCCAGGTCGATATCGAATGGCAAAACGGCAGGCTGAAAAGTGCAAAGATTAATTCAAAGCTTGGTAATCCCTGTAAGGTTTGCTACGGTGATATCATTGTTGACTACGAAACAAAAGCTGGAAAGAGTATCGTACTGAACGGAAAACTACGAAAAAGATCCCCGGTTCGATAGTATCTTGACCGGAAATCACACGAAACAGATATCTCATCCGCAAAAAATGCACTCCTAAACTTTTCACGATCAGCAGTTCAACCAGCGTAAAAGCTGTTTTTTTCTCTTGAATTGTTATATCTGAGGTGTTATAGTCACTTGCGGATATTGTAATTGGTTTTCTTTTATTTAATCATTTGGAGGTTATTATCATGTGTGAACACTGTACGCGACGGGAATTTTTGGGGGCGGGTGTGGCCAGTGGGTTAATACTCGCCGGCGCAACATGGAAACATGCCTGGGCTTCACAATCAGCACCGGCCCAAATACGGGAAAAGTCGAAAATTTGTGTCATTTTTACCGGCGTACCACAACCGGATGATCGCAATTGGGGAGCAGACGCCGGGCAAATAGAGGCCATGAAAACTCGGCTGGCCAAGGCTGAAAAGGAACTGGGAAACGTCGAATTAATAATAGGGCAATCACGCAATGGCCAGGAAACGACGGCCCTTTTAGAGAAAGCGGGACCGGGAGCACCGGTCCTTGCGATCAACGTGCAAAATTTTGCATTAACAAGGGTGATACAGCCGGTTCTTGACGGATCGCATCCCATGGTGTTCTTCTCACTGCCGGCCAGCGGCCATGATTGGATGTACGCTCCCCGCTGGTACAGCAGGGGACATCGCGTTACCCTTCTGGCCAGCAGCAACTACGACGAACTCGAACGAGCCCTTCGTCTGCTGAGGGTGATTCCCATGATGAAGCAGACTCGGATCATCCTTTTCCCTCCGGCACGAGGTACATCGGCTGCGCAGTCTCCTGATCAAATCAAGAAATGTTTGGGTGCCGATGTCGTGGCTGTAAAAGAGGAGACATTCGACGAGATGATTTCCGCCGCAGATGACAAAGCAGTTCGAGACGAGATCAACCGCTGGACAAAGAACGCCAAGGAAATCATTGAACCGAACAAAGAGGACATCAGGAAAGCCGCCCGTATCAGTGTGGCACTGCAAAGCTTAATGGAGAAGGAACGGGCCCAGGGGCTGGCCATAGGCACCTGTATGGGATGGCTGCCAAAAGGATTTCCCTGCCTGGGATTTGCTCGTCTTCGCGACAGTGGGATTCCCGCGGCGTGTGAGGGGGACATGGACTCGTTGTTGACCATGCTCCTGTTTCAATATATGATCGATCGTCCCGGATTCCAGGGCAACGCTACTTTCGATACCTCTCGCAACGCGCTATGGACCGCCCACTGTACGGCACCACTGAAAATGGATGGCCCGGATGGCAAAGAAGCACCATACCTGCTGCGCGGCCATTCAGAGGTCGGAGGAAGCGGCTGTGTGCCCGAAATCCAATATCGTCTTGGTGAGACTATCACCCGAGCCAAGATGATCAATTTAGATACGATACTGGCCTCGACGGGCAAGATCATCGATGTTCCGGAGAAGGCGGTTCACGGTTGTCGCACCCAGATAGTCACCGAAGTCCGTGATTCGGCGAAGATGGCCGCAAACTGGAGCAGTGTCCTTGAGACCGAGGACGCCATGACGCTGCTGCACCGTGTGGTGTTCTACGGCGACCACATGGAAAGCGTGCGCCACCTCGCAAGGTTGATGGACATGAAAGTTGTCGAGGAGGGCTGAAAAAACACCTGAATAATGAACTAAAAAAGTGGTTCCTTCAAAGCTATTTGATATTTGTAGCTGTTAATCTTAATCCATAGACGACTACTTTCTCCTCCTCGGGCATAACATGCAACTGGGGCAGTGTGGGCTGTTCAAAGTGTATTTCCTTTTCAATAATAGTAACAGCAACATCGGATTCGCCGCTGTTTCTTAGAAAATGCACTTGAGCGCCGCCACCTTCGCTTACAGGTATAATCTCCAGATCTCTCCAGACTTCTCCATCATCGGAAACCTGGATGCCGTATCGATACTCCCGCCTGCTTCCCGCGTACCAGGAAATCTCCAGTTCATTAAATTCCACTGTCGGATCCAAAGGAACCTGTATCCAGTGATTTCCTTCCGCCGCCCAGCGAGTTTTCGCATCTTCGTCAACCGCGGCACTTGCGGGATAATCCGCTTTATGCGCACTGGCCCTTACTTGATTCACACCCTCTCGATTCAGGGCGTTGATGCCGATTTCATATATGCTGTTCCAGCGGTTCTCATTGCTGCCTCTGCAAACAATCCGCAGGAAATGCGCTTTGGTTGCTCTTACCTGTATCTTTGCACTCTTCTGCTGTCCTGTTGAAAACCGGACTTTGCATCGTTCCGAGCCGGCTGTCGGACCGGCATAGATTGTTAAACGATAGCTTCCCGGAGCAAGTCTTCTATATAAATTTACAATCGGTGAAACCGCTAACGTTGCCGGCGAATCGACAACAATACCGCTTTGGACAATCTCTTTAATCGACTCAGAAAAATCTCCAGTAACTCCGGTAGTAACATCGCTGCCGTGTGTTATTACAGCCTGCTTTGTTTCCCTGTTCCCGCGAACCGACCAGTACTTGCCTTCTCTGTTTATATGAAACGAGTAACTCCCGGCTCCTTGAGCTAACAGCTCAAAATAGGTCGGCCCGTAATTAATCCGGATCTCTTCCAGCCCTGCCGCCTGGCGGGCTGAAATATAATCAGTAAGCCAGCGCGTCCCAAGCGATACGACCATCGCCTCCTCTCCTCGGTCCCCACCCCCAATTTGAGATAGACGTGAAAATTCTCGCATTGTCTCGGCCGGGTCACACTGTTCAAGAAGCGACCTGGCCTTTGCGAATTGACCTTTCTGTATCGCATCCCTGGCGGGACGATATGAAAATTCCTGTACCCGGCAGAAAGATACGATCAAATTCTCCAGCGCCTTGAAATATTGAATTCGTTCCTTTTGCGCCTTCGTCATTTTTGAGGTCTCGATTGATTTTAGCATCAGAAGCCTCTTTCTGCAGGATTCAACCGCTTGCTCGGGCTCGGCAATATTCTCGTCCCCTAAAAAAAAATGATTGGATGTCACCCGGCCGAAGATCGGCGCATCCATCGCCCATTGATAAAGATAGTCACGAAGTATTTTCGAGTGTTCCCGTCCGAAATAACATCGGGCCATATCATTGCAGGTTCGCCGGTAAGGTTCGTTGTCTGTCGCCGCCCAGACCTGATTGCTGTGATTCTTAAAGTACAGATCCAGAGGCCGGTTCATCCAGTGAATAATACCATACCCACCTGCTTCCAGTTTGGATAAGGTTTTAAGAAAATCCTTATGAGGATGCAGCGGACGCCCAATATATTCTCCATCATCATGATGCGCCCAGATAATAGGAAAAATGCGTCCCTTGGCCTCAAGAAGGTCCGCGAAGTGGTCTTTTCGATAGAAATACGAGCCGCCGCGATAACGCACCATACACGACGAATCCAGCGGCATAATTGTTACCTCTTCGTCAAAGAATTCGGCCACAGAAGGGATCCAGTTGGTCCCCCAGCTACCAGTACAGATTCGAACATTTGAACGGCCGATTTCATCGAGGGCTTTTCGAAAGGCCCCGACAACTTTACTCAGCGCAAAGCTGCAAACGCTCTGTTGAAGTTTCTCCGCCGCCGGTTTTTGCCTGATATACG
>JABAHP010001880.1_pt2 | contig 32631 bp, 17 predicted proteins | sample 7062081 | NCBI WGS metagenome assembly JABAHP01 (sample SAMN14534357, study PRJNA622989) | marine sediment metagenome | biome: marine biome [ENVO:00000428]; feature: marine pelagic biome [ENVO:01000023]; material: deep marine sediment [ENVO:00002113] | place: India: Gulf of Kutch | collected...
ACAAGTTTACTGCCTTTTCGATAAACCTTTGATTCGGCCAAAGGGGGAACAATGGCGGGCTGAGGGAGTTTCTGTTCTATACTGAGTTTGTGCGTAAATCGCAGTTCCACCGAGGCTATCTGTTCGAGTGTTGGTCTCCGGGCATAGGCATTGATTAGCGAAAACCTCTTAGGTATATCACGGGCCCTGATTACGGGCCGCACCAAGCCTATTTCTGCACCGTATCCGGTAAGTTGTTCGTCAAGAACCATTCTGAATCGGTCCGAGTCCGGGCGCCGAAACCGTACTACCAGATCCTTTTCAGGGCTTTGTGTGATACAGGTGGGCTCGCCAAGATTGGCCGAGGTTTTGTCGTCGTAGAAACTAATGTGGCGGAGCAGATCTCCCGGATCAACTGGCTGATTGAAGATAACTCTATAGGTAATATGGTTCCGATCGAAGGCAATTAATTCAAATCTTTCCAACACAAGCGAACCGGTCCTTAATTCAAACTCATCATCGCCTTCCAGAGTCCTGCCTGTCCTGTGCCTCAGTTCTTCGGTAGAACTTATTTTGAATATCCTGCCGAGCGGTAATGGTTTGGAGAGTAGGTATTCGAGCCTGTCAGGGGCCGACCAAATCCACTTCCCGGGTAACTCGGGCTTAATCTTAAAAATTGCTGCCTTCTCAACCTGCCCCACAGCATTTGACGAGACCATATGGCGGTCAAAAGCCAGTGTAAGCCTGTCAGCCACCTCAGTATAGGGCAGTGCGCGCATAGAGAGGATCCTCGCGGTAGGGCTGGGAGCCTTTGTCAACTCATGATGAATCCAAACAAGGCCTATAACATTGAGACTGGCCAGGATACCGGCCAAAGCCATGAACTTTCTTGGGATTCTTTGCATGATTGACTCCTTTCATACTGCTCGTTGAACACTCCATTGTTGGCACATTGGCACGGCGACACGTTTTCCCGCGACGAACCGCCCGGCATTCAAGGCCGACACCGTTATCGGGTCTGAGAGAACGAACCGGTCAAATCTTGCCCCCCTGTTCTTGGGCTTCATGACCAGAGAGTGAATACACTCAGATAGGACTGAAGATACCAGTTGCTAAGTCAAAGGTCCTGGACGTGCCGGTGTTTCCTAAACAGGAAAAACTGCCCGCTCATATTGTTTCTATCGGCATCGTTCTGTCGAACGCTGTAAATTTTGCAAAAGATTTTTTACGGCATCTTCTTTACAAAATAAATTGCTTTGCTCCCGATTCGAGATGTCTCACTGCGGTAACAGTTGGCAGGAGTAACAACCTTGCGCTATGAATGAGCCCGGAGATATCGCCTTCGAAAAACTTTCAAAGGGTTGTATGACAACCATCGAATCTTTGATGCAGACCGCTTTGCACCACTGAAAAATTTTCTGGAGCAATTATGTGATGACAAGGTTCGTTTGCCTCGGGTTAGGATATACCCTTCGTGGTTGTGACCGCCGAGGAGAAAAAAATCTCTAATTCTCAAACCTCGATCCTGTCGGAATTATCTGTACCGTTCCTGTCGGTCTTAGGAGGCCCGTCGCGGCCTATTATTCGAGCATAAATCCTTACTTGCTAACTCCGCGGAAATCATATATCATAAGTCCTTGAATATGGGGAGGTTATGAAAAAGCGGGACACTTGCGTCGGAAACTATGCAAGCCATGCCTCCAGCTGATTAAAGTTGTTTCGGCTATTCTGAGCGACAACCCGAACTGAATCATGGGCTTAAACGCCCGTGCATGGGGATGGGTGTCGCCGCATAATTTTATGGGACGCAGGTTTGAAACGAATAGAATAAACTGCGAAAACCCGAATAGAGGATTGAACCGATCAATTCAGATTTTAGACTTGACAGGCCTGGCTTCATAGAGGACTCAATGACCTTTTCACGTTTGTCAGGGCATGTTAATATTGGCTGTTATTGCAAGAAGATGCCTTAAAAAATGTGATAACAGAGATATGAGTCTTTGACTTTGGCTATTCATGGGTGAACGATGAGGCTATTTATTTGTGAAGCATAAACTTATCATCTTTGCTCAATCGATAATTATTTAGTTAGTGAAATTGTTTTTTCCGCGGCTTGTACTACCTCAACTGGTCCCAGCAAGCCTGATTGTCGCAATGAGATGTCCTTCCATGATTTTCCCGGTGTTCCAGAATACTTGATGTTAGTTTTGCAATAACGCTGGTCGGGAGGCAAATGTGCATCACCTACGAGGCGGTTTGCCCAGGTATTAGTGATTTCAATTTCGAGCTTGTTTTGGCCGGCTCTGGCAACTTCGGTGATTTCAATCCTATAGGGAGGTTTCCAGACGACTCCTAACGGACGGCTGTTGAGGGTAACTTCACCGAGGGCCCAGAGTTTACCAAGATCGAGATAAATCTTCCTGCCTTTTCTTAACCATTGCCGTGGGATTTCAAATTCTTTTTTATAGCAAGCCGTACCTGAAAAGTTACGAATACCGGGATTTTCATGCTCGTTCCAGGACTTCAGTTCCGCGAATGTCACAGAGTCCGGTGCTCCCCATCCGGGAGAAAAATAAACATCCCAGGGACCGGTTAATTGAATGGTCGATGGAATCTGATCTATTTCGAATTTGATAGTTCGCCCATCCGATGTCTTCATTTTGTAAGAGCCATTTTCAAAGGCAGTGATCCGTACTTCTCCTTCCGTAACTGTTGTTACATTAATTCCGGCGTCTAATGAAACCAGATGCTGCTGCTGAAATGGTTTACGAAACACAACGAAGATCGAGCCCAAAGGAGAAAGCTGCAATGGAACACGTATACCTTCGGGTGTTTGCTCATAAACTGGCTGTTCAAGGATGGTTCCTGTATCAGGCAGCCAAAGTTCAGGGGATTTGGCAGAGATCCTGAAATGGGCATTGACATATTCTGTGCGTATTTTCCTGTTGCGAATAAAATAGATGTCCGCTTCCAAGGTTCGTCGATGAATGAAATCCAGATCCGTTGCTTTTTTATCGCTGGTATAATGGAAGTCAGGACCGATACCGCGTTCTAAAAGGATTTCTCGCAGGGAACGTCCCCATATGATTCTCCCATTGCCGTATCGATGCTCAAACACGTTTTTCCCGTCACAGTTTCCCCATAACAAATCGGCAAGTTGTTTAACCTGCCGATCTTTAATGGGATAGTTTTTAAGTCCATTTGATTGCGTAGGCTTCGGGCCGACCACTGTTCCACCGGCTGTTACCAATTCTTTGATTTTCTGCAGAACCTGCAGGTTCATATCTTTTCGGTTCGGCAGAACCAGCAGTTCGTAATGCATCCCGTCAGGCAGAGTGAAGCGACCATCCTTTACGCTCATCCGGTTTAGAATAACCTCCGGATTTACTACATCATAGTCGTAACCATATCCGAGTGACGGATCAATATGTTTGGCAGGTACAAAATTAAAACCCTGATCCCCGTAATAATAACATACATCTCCTATGAACAGCCCCTGCTGCAGCATGAAAGAGCATCGAGACAGGTAATCAATAAAAGGCTTTGCCTTGGACCACCACGTAAGGTTCGGGGTCAGATGGGTGCCGGCCCCATAGACCCAACCGGGCTTTCCCGCCTCCGGGGGCTGGTGGGAGGATGTATGCCAGACAATATGATTCATTCCTTCGCAGAACGCACGGTCGGCGGAAGGTTTGAGGTCGAAAGGACCATCCTGCCAATGTCGAAATCCGGTAAAGGCCTCCATGTGCACCCGTCGGCGGCCATAGATGTGAGCTGCACAGGCTGTTTCCTTCACTATCCAAAGTTGACTTCTTTCCTGTCTCCATGGCCAGAATTCGCCGCGCATCTCATCTATAGCACCAAGAGCTTTCAAGGCATCGACAGGAACCTGGTGTACGGGAGGGCCGGGACCTCCTGCTTCAGCCTCAATCCCAAGGCCAACTTTTTTTGCTGTTTCGCTCGCTGTACGGTAATAAGCATCAACGAGAAGATCACCTAACATTTTTCGATAGTCATAAAGGAACCGGGAGGTAATATCCTGGTTTTCTATTATACAACCGGCCAAGGCAGGCAGATAGGGTGTCATATCGTAATGACAGTATTTCATGAATTGCTCGATGAAGTCCGGTGTCCACGTGGCTCCCCTTACTTCATAACTCGGCAGGTAGAGTTGTTTCAAGGGGGTAAGCTTTAAATCACCGAGTTTTTGTTTTAGGCGATTGGTAATATATTGAATAAATACACTCGTTGATTCATGGCTGAAGTGATCCGTAGCCAATCCATCCGAATTCGGGCTAGGGACCTTGAGCTTCTCACCGGTATTGGCGCAGACAAACCGGATGATAGTCCATTGGCCTGGCGGGACTTCCCATGTCAGTTTACCTTGGGTATTAATACGCTTCGTAAGGTCAAGGATTTCGGAACGATCCTTGATAACCAGAGGAGGTAATCCTGCGGAAATCCATGTCCCGTTAGGACCGGATTTTTGCCCATCATTGAGGTTGTCAGCATCCCATTTTTCACCGGATACCCTCTGAGAGTTAGAAAGAACAATTAGAGCCGAATCCTTGGTACGATCGATTTCTTTTGAAGCGACTATGTTATGTCCGTTGGTATCATATACCTCAAATTCCGCGAGTTGTACCATGTTAAATTTAGTGTTGTAACTATTATAAATTCGAAGCCGGACATAACGAGCTTCTACCGGTTTGAAATTGAAACGTTGTGGTTTGGTATTCGGCTTTAACCTGTCTCGGATAATTTCTCTGAAGTGTCGTTCTTCAAGACTATCTGTACTTACGGCTACTGAAAAATCCTTAGCGAAAAGGTGAAATTCTCCATAGCGGTTTGGATTGTCGCTTTGAGCATTATAAAGAATAGCATGGTCAATGTAGTGAGTATCGGTCCCCGGCAATTTGAATATGAATTCATGGGCAGACTGTCTCTTAGCCTCCGGCATGGCCAGTATAGCGACGTTCTTACAAAAGACGGGTTTGCCGTCCGGAGTTTTTGGAGTTTTGAGAGGAAGCTCCGGAAAGGGAAGCACTTCGTCATAATCGACAGGTCCTTTGACCTGTATTTTAGTATGGTACAATCCCATACTTGCATGGTGGGGCTGTACCCAGGCCCCGCCCAGGTCCCAACTACTGCAAGCTGCTAATTGAACATCGAGATTATACTTGCTGGCGAGCCCCAGCGTATATGCAATGTTCTCGACGAATTCATCACTCATAAATGCCGGACCGGGAGGGGGAACCGCTTTAGTATCACCTCGAGCTCCCATGTCAAAGATACAAAGACCACCGATACCCTTTTCACTGAACTGTTTCAACTCTGATTCCAGGTAATCACGGTTTACATATCCATTCAGCCATAGCCAGTATATCGATGGTTTGGCGGCCTTAGGGGGGTGTAAAAAACCGGAGACCAATGGATTTGTAAAATCTGTTGTATCAGCCGCTCTTGTCTGTAAATTAATTGATAAGATAACAATGAACAGCAATTGCTTAATAGTATTAATGTATTTCATTTTCACTTGTCCTCAGGCGTCACAATAACACTTTCTAAATTAAATATCCCGGCGATCTGTTGAATTGCCCTGGCATGGTGACCAACGCCAAGTGCAAAATGATGGGTCGGTCCTTCGACCACCCAATTTTTAAGAAAGGTTCGGACATCGGGTTTGAAGAATCCCCTTGTATTTGTATTCCCTGTGGGTGGTATGGGGCCGCTTATGCTTTCACCTTCTCCGAGAATAAATTTGAACCGACCGTTGGCAGCGAGTCCTATGCTGAGAATTGTAATCGGTCCTTCTTTGATTTTGAATTCAACGCTGGCTCCGGTTCCTGGTTTTCCATGATATTTGGACAGGCTGCGAAGAACAGGTTTGCTATCGGCAATGTTGATATGGTGCGGTCCATCATGACCGACCAGTACAAAGCCCTCGTTAAAATCTATCGGATGAAATTCAGCAAAGCTTCCCCCGATATCCAGACGGTCCATAATCAACATGGCAATACAGGTTTTCAAATCAGACTCGCCGCACATTGGAAAACCGGACGCGGTGAGCAGAGAATTGCCAAAAATAAGGTTAGTAACCAATTCACGCATCGGACTGTCCTTTTCTCCTTCGTAATAGTAGGCCAGCCCATCAAGATTATACGTGTCGACGAATTTATCCAATGCTACCGCCACACGTGCTGCAACCTGTAAGTCTTTTTCGGTGAGTTTATCTGTTATGGGATCGGATTTCGGATCAGGTGTGTCGAAGAGATCGAGAATTTGTTTTTTCTTATCCTTTATTTCGGCTTCGTTTACAGTACGTTCCAGTTTCAACAGTTCATCGGCCTCTGTCTGTATGATATGACAGCCAAATGTGGCGGTTAAAGCGGTATGATCAGTTTGCATATCCAGCATATGTTCGATTGGATGGCCGAAATGACCGATCCGGGCGCGTTTGAGGTCATGTAGAACTTTTGCGATGTCGCACCACTGCGCGACTTCTCCGTCAGCTGTTGGATCATCCTCAAGGGTACCAAGAATAACCGGAGGAGGCTTTTTCCCCATGCGGATAGCCACACCGGTGAATTCAGGAACGGCACAGAAATCATCATTGCACAATTGGATATAGGTGGAGGCTTTAGAATAATCCAGGGCTTTTAAGGGCTGTAGTGCGACCAAAACCAATGGAATGTCGAGCCCGCGAACGATCGCGCCAAATGATGCCGATGTGGCATAAGTGAGCATATGGCAAAATACCAAGTCGAGATCCGCAGCTCTGAGTTTTGGTAACATCGCATAGGCGGATGCGGCATCGTCTGCGATACCGAAAGAAGTAACTTGCACATCGTTGGTTTTCACCCGGTCAATAAAGATATTAAGTTTGTGTGTCAGCTCATCAAGCAAGCCGTCAAACTGAGACCAGTATTTATGAAAACCAACTCCAAAGATACCTACGTTGGCCGTTCTTTTTTTTCTTCGCTTAACTTTCATATTACTGCTCCTTTTTCCCTCTCAAAAGCGTTTTTTGCAACGCAGATTCAGGTGGCTTCGGAAAGAAGAAACTAACTGTGGCTCCTGCGATGAAGGTCGGAAATATGGTGAAAGCCCCGAACCACCATTTAGGGATATCAGTCAATACCCAAATGAGCACCAAGCATACAAGTCCTGCAGCAAGACCGGTCAGTACTCCCTGTAAATTCACATGCCGCATTAGCACCCCCAGCAGATAAATCGCCAGCAGCATACCAAGCGAGGTTCCGGCAATGGTTGTGATGATTTCAAAGACCGTATCGCCGAGAACGGGAACAAGGATGGCTGCGCCGATGACTACGATTCCAAGCATAGCAGTAAGAATCCTGCCGGTCCTTAAGGGCAATTTCTTTCCGGAAAGCCAGTCGTAAACAATAACGGATGTCACTCCATTGATTCCGCTGTCTATAGTACTCATGGCAGCGGCAAAAAGACCGGCCAGTATAAGCCCGACCAATCCGACTCTGGGCAGTTGTGTAGCCACGAAATAAGGCAGGATTTGGTCCTCCTTTGCGATCGCGGTACCAGTTAAAGGCAAGCCAGCACCACCCGGCTGGTTGTAAAAGGAAAATATCGCCGTACCAACCAGAAGAAAGAGCAGGCCGAGCCCGGTGTTGATTACGGCACTAAGGATAACAACACCTCGCCCACCGGAAAGGCTGCCGGAGCATACATAACGTTGAATCATATTTTGAGAGACCGCATAACCGGGCAGGTACATGAATAATCCGTAAGCGGCGGCGGTAAATACTGTATTCTTGCCCGTAAAGTTCCCAAGTGAAAAAACTTTGGGATTTAGATGGAACATTTGAAATTTATTGTGTTCCTCTGCAATCTTCCAAAAAGCGGACCAGCCACCTTCAATACGGCTAACAGCAAGAAGCATGACTGCTACGATAGCTGTGCCTAACACGGCTGCCTGCAAAAAATCGGTCCATATTACTGCTTTCAAACCACCCATGACCGTATAGATAGTCGCAAAAGCCCCAATCCCGATGAGAACACAGTAATACTGGACATCGTTTAGTCCCATCACGGTTTGCAGGGTAAGTGCCATAGCGTAGAGCATTGTGCCCATCCAGCCAATTGCATACACGCAATACAGGCCCGAGCCGATTTTCTGTGCGGGCAGACCAAAGCGTCGACCCAGATATTCATATCCGCTGCTTACCCTCAGCCGGACGAACATCGGTACAAAGATCCATAACAGAATGGGAGTGATAATAAACGGAATGAATAAAATGGTCAGGTAAAAACTAAAGTCCTGGTAAGCTCCTCTTTGAGGAAGACCCAGGAAGGAGATAGAACTGAAACTGGTAGCGAACATTGAGACTCCGACTACGAGCCAGTTCATGTTACGACCGCCAAGAAAATAATCTTCGTTATCCTGCTGACCCCTGGCACTTCTGAAAGCCAGACTAAAAACAAGTGCAAGATAAGCGGCACAAACACACCAATCTATGATGCTCAAATCGGCCATGAATTTGAGAACCAACAGTAGAGACAAATACAGGGATGTTCCCAATCTAATAGCACACTGAATCATACAGAAATGAGTTTGGACAAGTCAAGGCATAATTAAGACGCGGTGATTTATTTCTACGTTGTTCCAGTCATTTCCCTATATGCTGAAACGCTCCCAATGCTTCTCTTCCACCATTAGAAATCAGTTGGTGTCCACCAATATCAACATAAAAGTTGAGGGCATCGATCCCGGTCCACACTTACCGGAGAATCTTACTTCGTATCCGGCGGTCAGAGAGGTATCGACAGACCAGGAGGGCAATATATACGGCGTTCTCCAGGATGGCCTGCTTATTCGCGAACACGGCCAATATGAGGGTGGGCGATGGCCGTATCAGGGAATCAAGAAGGCTCGACTAATGAAGTGGGACAAGAACGGCAGGCTCCTCTTTGCGGTTGGCAGGCAGACAAAGGACCCGGCCGAATCGAACAGCGGTAAATTCTACTATCCCATGCACGTTTGCCAGGGGCCTAACCAGACCATAATCGTTGGTGACCAGATCTACCAGCCGGCAAATGTCTGGACACAGGATGGCCTTTTTGCCGGAACGTTTCTTGACCACCGGGCTAACGATAACCTGCCGAGCGGGGTATATAAGGCCATTGGAGACGATCTTCAGAACCTTCACGTAGTCCAACTGAAGGATGGATGCGTGTTCTGGTTCGGACCCGCGTGTGGACAGGTCCCTGTATATGAGATCACCGGCTGGGATAAAATGTGCAGGACAAATGGTATAATCAGACGGCCTGCTACAGTCAAGGCAGCCAAATGTCAGGGACGGGGCCTGTCGTATCAATGTTATCAGGGCCCCAATGATGCCGAACCAATATCGAAGGGACAGCAACCCGTCAAGTTCAGTTGGGACAAGGACTCTGCTGAAATGAATCTCAGGGACGGCCCTTTCCGAATCGTCTGGGATGGATTCATAGAGGCTCCTATGACCGAATCATACAAACTGAGTGTAATTATGGGTAAGGCCGATGAAGCAACTTTGTCTCTTGAAGGACAGCCCCCGACTGCCTTGAGCAATGATAGTGCTATCGAGGTAATGCTAAGTGCAGGCAAACTCCATCAAATCAGAATCGCTTTCAAAGGCGGCAATCGTTCCTCAAACCTGAGACTCTTCTGGTACAGCACGAACCTTGATAAGGAATCGATACCCATCTGTTACCTATACACTGCTCGTTGAACACTCCAGTTTTGTGATGTTTGTGCGGCAATACGTTTTACCGCAACGAACCGCCCGGCATTTAAAGCCGACATCGTTATCGGATCTGAGAGAACGAACCGGTCAAATCTTGTCCCCCTGTTCTTGGGCTTCATGACCAGAGAGTGAATACACTCAGATAGGACTGAAGATACCAGGTGCAAAATCAAAGGTCCTGGACGTGCCGGTGTTTCCTCAACAGTAAAAAACTGCCCGCTCATATTATTTCTATCATCATCGTTCTGTCGAACACTGTAAATTTTGTAAAAGATTTTCTACAGCTTCCCTCTTATAATAAAACTGACCGCTTTGCACCACTCAAAAAACTTCTGGAGCAATTATGTTATGATAAGGTTCGTTTGCCTCAGGTCCGGACATACACTTCATGGTTGTGGTCACCTAGGAGAAAGAATTCTCAAGTTTATGAACTTCAATCCTGTTGAGATTCTCTCTATCGTTGCTGATGGCCTCAGGAGGCCAATCACGATCTATAATCAGAGCATAAGCCTTTGCTTGCCAACTCCGCAAGTATCATATATCATAAGTCCCTTCATATGGGTAGCTTATGGAAAAGCGGAACACTTGGGATGGTTTCAATGCTCTTGATTCTATTGGCAGTGGTAGGCTCTCAAAGTCCGGTCTCTGCCAGCCAGTTGCCTGCAAGCTCGAATAAATCATCGATTCCCAGTTGACCGTTGCCGGTTAGATCAGCTCCTCCGCATGCACAACAGTTAATTTCATCCCAGTTCCAGGCCAGTACAGCAAAATCCAGTAAGTTTACGTTGCCATCACTATTGAAGTCCCCTGGAACAAAATCAAAGCCGTATGTTTTTATGCCTGTATCCGAGCCCCATTTGTCTATGATCAGATGGATCAGTCGAATATCCTGTTCCTTGAGTTGATTCAAAATGTCCTGCGATATTCCCGGCTCCAGGCCAGGTTCAAACAGGAAGTGTTCTCTTATATTGTGGTGGCCGGCATGGTATGTTTGAGCGTAATAGCCTTGAAGGACTATGGGTTCAGTAGTATAACCTTGTATGGTTGTCTGTACCCACTGCGTTATCGGGGCCGTGCTCATCTCCCATGTTCCATCGTTCTTGGGAGGCGGTGGCCGATAGAATTCAGTTGTAATTGAGATGCCGCCCGATTCATGGAAGTACTGCTCAAGGATATCATCCGGACTTTCCTGAGGAATGCGCCACAAACGGAGTTCGTTTGTCAAAGTTGCTGCCACCCCAACTGGTGAGCAGCCATCCCCCGCCCATGCCCTGACCGGCTCATCGTAGTCAACACGAAGTTTCAAAACTCTGAACCTGGGCTCTGAGAGCATGAAGGGTTGGGTGCCGAAATCACTGAGCGTCAAGAGGGGATTCCTGGTCGGTGAAACCAAGGTCGGTATGTTTTCGGTCACAAGAGTATATTTTCGGTCATTCGACACTTCGTCCATGAACCAGCTGTCGGTTGCTGTAGCTGAGCTAAAACCATACGATGCCGACGGCATCAGCGGCAATAGACCGGTTACCGTCACTATGTTGCCGTCGTTCACATATTCGATACTGGCTTCGGCATAAAGACTTTCTGCCAGATTCGGTTCATCGAGCCAGGTGCTTTTTGTCTCAAGAATCCAGCGGGATTTCAGGCGATGGTCGGCGAAAATGTCTGTTCCCTCCTTGAATGCATACTCACCAGGAAAAACGCAATACTCCGCTGGCTCATTAATAAGAAAAGGGGTAATAGAGGATGCGTTGTCAGGCTGTGGTATCTGGCGAACCTGCTTTATCACAAGGCCCCCGGGGGGCATTGCCGCGCCGCCCGGTGCAAGCTTTTTGTATTCTAGGTCGAGCACATATTCTGTTTTTCCTGTAACAATACCGTACCGGTTAGTGACCGCTACAAGCAAGTTGGCCAACTCAATATAGTCCTCCTCCCAGTCCATTACGGTCGTACCCAACGGAACAAGATTCGATGCGCGAAGCAGTTTCGGCGGACTTACTCTTCCTGAAGAGAAGACTCTAATTGTTACTTCCTCCGGTATGGAACTGATATCCGGATTGGTTACCGAAACGGCTGCATCCTGAGTAACCAGCGTAATATACATGTTCGAGCCTGATCCTCTCTTGTCTACGGTAGCAACACCATTGGCCAGTTCGATTTCATCCGGAAAAGAATGGTGCGCCAGCAAAGCCATGCCTACCTGAGACTCGTCCACATCGTGACGGATTCGTTCGAGAAAAGCATTATCGTTGTAGAAACTCGCAAACACACGGCGAATTGCCCTGAAGATACCTTTTTCGTCGGGCTCGTTCGGATCGCAGAGACTCGGTCCTATTTGATCGGCGTCAAATTCATCCGCCAGGCACCCGCTGTAACTGTCGTATAATCCAGCCCCGATAAACTGTTCGCTGTCCTCGACATTGGTTGAGCTTCTGATTCTCATGTTTGCGTTCAAGTCGAAGCCATACTGTGAGTCCAGCATAGCACTTTGAATGGAGACTATCTGCATGGGGGTGAAGTTGGTGATAACACTGTCCTTGAACATCTTGCGAATCATGCGAAGATCCATAGAAAGCGCGGCCATGTCGGAAGGCGGATAAACTGTGTAAGCCGATATCCGATTATATATCTCCTCGCGGAGTGTGCTGCCGGTGATGGCATAAGGAATCATCCACTTCGTTGGATCATTGGGATCATCTGTCAGGTACATTCCACCCAGATCGATTGCCGTTGGCCCGGCATTATAAAGCTCGATCCAGTCGGGAAATTCCCCGGGTTCGTTCGGATCCTCGATTGTCATGTCATTATCAGCCATGAACTCATTGATGTACAAGCCCTGACCAGTACTCGGCGAGCTTGAATTTTCATAACCCGGTGTGGCAGTGGTAAAAAATCCCCAGAATTCAATACCGTCAATCAATCGCCCATAGGATACATCTCCATACTGAGGGCCGAATGTAACACCGTCTATCAGTGTAACGCCGTCTTGTGCATAGAGCCCTATATACTCGCCGGATTTGGCCAGTTTGAAGTTAGTATGCAAAGGTCCCTGGAATTCTTCACTGTCAGCCCAGAACAGAAGGTGTTCGTTGGGCTCTATGACGATACTGTTACGCGGTGCGATTGGCTGGTCGAGATATTCGTTCCACAGATCAAAAGACAGGCCCATCGCGACCGGAGAATTATCCGGTATGGATGTCCTGAGGATTCCGAAATTTGAAGCCTTGCCGCCGAAGCAATTGATATCATTCGGCCCAAGACTGTTCGTGTTGGCAGTATATGTGCCACAGTGGGTTGTTGGTGACACTTCTAAAGCGGGCGGCTTCTTTAACTCAAGAATCTCTTCAATTTGAGCATCGCTTAGCCTGCCTTCTATGTCCAGCAATTCTACATCATAGCCTCCCAGTCCGTCTTTGTAGGCACTTAAAGCTATCTTGTGGCCTACCAATTGTTGAGAGCGATTGGCATCTTCAGCAACGGCAAGATGGACAAATGGGACTCCATAAGTTTTTGCAAGTATTGCTACATGAGAACTCGGAGTGGAAGGCGCCAGAGAAATTACGCCTGCCACGTAAGGGATCTCGGCGGGAACGCCGTTAGTAAGCAGGATATCAGCCGGCTCCAGGAGTCCGTTTCGGTGAGCGATTTTTATCTCGTTGGCGTCAAAAAACTGTAGCTCACCCAAAGCCCATCCCTCAGAATAGCACGTATTGCCCCGGGCCCATCGCGCGGTGGAACTGACTACAATATTGTGATCGGTAAACCATTCGAGGTTCGCCTGGGCAACGTCATCCTGCTCGTAGGTTGGAAAATAAAATGCCCTAACATTTGAATCTGCAATGATGTTCGCCTTTACCACCTCGAACATTGCAGCAATTTCCTCTTTGCTATACGGATCCTGGCGGATGAATTGAATGCCGTATTCGAGAAAGTCGGGTTCGGGTGGGTATCCGCTTACAGGGGGCATTATGACTGTCCCCAAAGCAGCAAGCTGTCCTGCTTTGTACAGTGTCATCTGGTAGAATTCGGAAGAACTCATCCCAATAAACGGATCAAGCACGCTGGAGGCGAATTCGTGGTGGAGGACATAGAACCGGCTGTCCTGGAAATAAACGGTGTTGGGATCGTCGAGTTTGATGGTGAACTTCACCCACATTGAATCACAGCCGGCCGCCGGTTGCGAGCAATATGAATCGGCAGGAAAAGCTATCTGGTGTTTCCAGTTCTCGCCCCGTGCAATGGCCGAAAACAAGGCAATCAGCAAAACTGCCTGCAGTGCGAAAATATTTCGTTTAGCTATCATTACAATATTCTCCTATTCACGCCATCCCCAAAATTTTGCGAAAACCGCGAAATCTCTCAGATCTATGGTTTCATCGCCATAGAGGTCTTCACGCAATGATATCCCTATAATAAGCCATTTTTCCGTTATGATTTTAAGGTCGCCTTCATCTACCGCGCCGCTGTCGTCAAAATCGGCAATGTAACCACCGTTTTCAGGGGACTTGCTTGCCTGCGATGTTCCTCCGAATGCACCCATATTGATGCGCTGTCCGTTAGGCCATGGTTCGGCCGTCCAATCGGAATTCGGATCCCCGGCATCAATACAAGGGCTTGATACGGCATCATATACCCAATCATTTCTGTTCGGGTCCCATCTGCCTGCTGTAGACTGCAGGTGACAATCACCAGATGCAGGATTGGCAAGAACGGGGTCGACTTCGATATTGCCTCCCAGCCAGTTCAGCGTGGAACCGGAACCAGTGTAAATATCCAGATCGCCTCCCTGGATGCAACAATAACTCACCGATGCCGTTCCATTCTGTTCAAGCGCTATCTGCGGACCTTCGGTAAATGCGATGTTGTCCCAGAAGATACAGTTGGTCAGCACGGAATTTCCTCCTTCTTCATCACAAACCGCTCCGCCGAAGTCGTCTGCACTATTGCTCCTGAATGTACAGTTGTTCAAACTGAGGTCGCCTGAATGAATCTGCAACGTGCATATCCCACCGCCTCTCTCGGCTGAATTTGAAGCAAACACACTGTTAGTCACTGTTGCACCGCGGTGCGAGTTGCACATACCGCCGCCGTACTTCGCTGAGTTCCCATTAAATTTACAATCCGTAAGCGTCGCGCGCTCGGCGTCCGTACTTACGCCGCCACCTTCCCTTACCGATGAGTTTGAGACGAATGTACTACCGACAAGTGTCAGTTCGGCGTCTGTGCATCGTATCCCGCCCCCGCTCGAGTTGAACGCCGTGTTATCATTGAACTGGCAGTCTGTCAGTATCAATCCACCATACCGGGTGAATATCCCGCCACCACCAGCCAGGTTACCCACTCCGTATGCCGAGTTCCGGCTGAGCACACAGCCGTTGAGTGTCAGATTAGCAAGCTTGATATATATGCCGCCCCCATTTTCTGTAGCAGAATTATCACTGATAATGCAGTTATTGATTTCAATAGAGCCATTCAAGCAAAGCATACCTCCCCCATTGACTGACGTATCCCCATGGGTGACGGTAAAACCCGCCAACACGCAATTAGCGCTTGCCACATCTGGGAAAGTTACCACGGTCCCCGATCCGGCGGCATCGATTACTGTTGCGGCCGGCTCATTAGGAGCGGTAGACGTTACTGTAATACTCTTTCCGCCAAAATCAACGTTTTCAAAGTATGTCCCCTGTGCCACGACCACCGTATCACCGTCAACGGCGGCATCAATGCCCGCCTGGATAGTTGGATAAACACCGGGCACCAGCCGATCTTCGGCAAGTACAGCAGAATTAAGAACTAACAACGCTGCCGATATGCAAAAAATGTTCAAGTTTAATTTCATATATCTACTCTTTACTGTTTCCAGCCCCAATATTTTGCGAAAACCGCGAAATCTCTCAGATTTATGATTTCATCATCATAGAGGTCTTCCAGCAATGACATCCCCATAATAAGCCATTTTTCCGTTATGATTTTAAGGTCACCCTCATCTACCGCGCCGCTGTCGTCAAAATCGGGAATGTAAACACCGTTTTCAGGGGACTTGCTTGCCTGTGTTGTTCCTCCGAATGCACCCATATTGATGCGCTGTCCGTTAGGTGATGGTTCGGCCGTCCAATCGGAATTCGGATCCCCGGTATCGATACAAGGGCTTGATACAGCATCATATACCCATTCATTTCTGTTCGTATCCCATCTGCCTTCTTTGGACTGCAGGTGAAAATCACCAGTCGCAGGATTGGCAAGAACAGGATCGATTTCGATATTGCCTTCCAGCCAGTTCAGCGCTCCTCCAGGCGCATAAATGTCCCATTGTCCCCCCTGGATGCAGCTGTAGCTGATGGAGATGTCGCCGGTATGGCCGCCGGATATCTGCGGTCCTTCGACAAATGCGATGTTCTCCCACAGAATGCAGTTGGTCAAAATCAAACTGCCGTCCAACCGAATGGAAACCGCTCCGCCATAATCGTCCGCATAGTTGTCGTAAAATGTGCAGTTGTTTACCTTAAGTGTGTGGTCTCCGAGGTATAGTTCTTTTTCACATATTGCTCCGCCAAACCGGGCTGAATTAAGAGTAAACGTACAATTCATGATTATGGCCGGATAGTGAGAATTATGGACGGCGCCGCCGTAGGTAGCATCATTTTCCCTGAAGATGCAGTTTCGGATAATCACTTGGTTGTAGTCGGTAGCTACGCCACCTCCTTCAATCCTCGCTGAGTTCTGAATGAACTCACAGCCGATTACCGTCAAAGCACCTCGGTCAGAGAATATGCCGCCCCCATAGCCACCCTTATACAAGCCGGCAATGTTTCCAATGAAATTGCAGTCTATTACTGTCAGGCGGGCAAGAGAGTCGTTGCTTATACCTCCGCCTTTACCAGACACTCCATAGCACTTGTTATTAGTGATAATACAATTTCTGATTGTTATATTGCCGGCCTGACAATTAACTCCCCCCTTGTCTGCTCCCGTGACCGTAAAACCTCTTAGCTCATAATAAGCAGTTCCAGACCCAAAGAAGGTTACGGCAGATCCGGTGCCTCCGGCATTAATTATGGTTTTCGCTACAATGCCCGGGTCATTCGGGTCGGTTGAAGTAAGAGTAATGCCCTTGTCGAGACTAATCTTCTCGTAATAAGTGCCGGTCTCGACGATGATGCTGTCACCATCAGCAGAAGCGTTAACTGCCGCTTGTATCGTCGAATACTCATCCGGCACGTACCGGTCAGCCGCAGAAGCCGCCGGCGTTACGAATAATAACAACGTCGCGGAAACTGAAAATATGAAATCTCTAATAATCACCCGAACCTCAAAACACTCTCTCTTCTGCGAAAATAAATACTCAAAAAGATACTACCATAAATCCAATCGTAAGTCAAGTAAAATTGGCCATTTATCCCTTTTTTCAGCTTGTAGGCCTGGTGCGCTCCAACGGGACTACAACCCAAAAGGTCATTATCTGCCAACTCAGCGATATCATATATCATAAGTTCTTTAATATGGGCAGTTTATGAAAAAGCGAAACACTTGCTGCGGCTTTAACGGCCGTTGCATACTTTGGCTAATCCGTTTTGACCGAGATGCTATGAAAAAAATGTATTTTAAGTTTGCAAATTCGCCCAAATTTGTCGTCTATATATACAGTGAACAGTAAAAGTGCCCAAATGAACGAATACACCGGCACAACGAGTCCTAAGGCAATAGCCAGTGCAGGTGAACCGGCACTGGATGCCAGTGATTTGATGGCGGTCGTCGCCCATTATCAGAGCCCGCTGTTGCGTTATGTGGGCCAGATGCTGGGCAGGATTGATCACGAAGCAGAGGACATCGTCCAGGAGACGTTCGTCCGTCTGCACCGCCAGGTCACTGGTCATGGCCCGGGCAGTGTCAAACACCTTACGACATGGCTGTTCCGCGTGACCCACAACTTGACGATTGATATGCTGCGTCAGCGGTCGAAACGCAGCCGCCCGCCGGTTACCACCGTTGATCCTTCTGCGTTGTCGGAAGATCAGGCGGCGGATGAACTGGACGCTCTTGGTGAGGTTCTCCGTCAGGAAGCACGGCAGGTAGCCTTGCGTGAACTGGCCCAACTCGATGAACAGCAGCGACAGGTAGTATTGCTAAAGGTCATCCAGGGAATGTCGTTGCGACAGGTGGCAAAGGTGATAGGAATCTCGGTTTCTTTGGTGAACTATCGACTCAACCAGGGCCTGACGGAACTGGCACGGCGATTAAAAAGAGCTGGAGTTGTATAGATGGAGCTTTTTGGTCAGATATTACGAAACACGACCTTTCCGGTTAGAGACCGGGTTAGGAGTTAGCTATGCAACGAAAAGAAGCAGAAAAATTACTGGCCGCATTGATCTTCGATGATCTTGACGAGGCCTCGAAGAAAGAGTTATTGAACTATCTGCAGACTGATAACGAGCTTCGGGAGCGTCTGGCCGACATGCGCATGGCGGTAAAAGTAGCCTCTGACACCGTGCAGCACGGGCCGGACCCGGTCCTGGGCAAGCGGCGTTTGAAGCGCCTGGCAAAACTCGCCAGGCACCAACGCAGTTGGACCATGTTTTTAACAGCCCCGCGTCTGGCCGCTGCCGCTGCAATTTTCATCATAGCCACGCTGGCCCTAATCAGTATACAGCCAATGTCCATGGTGGACAAGGCGAGAGTTGCTTCGACCGAGGCCTACGAACGCGTTCCGACTTACAAACTGAGTCTCTCTGCCGATGCTCCAGAAAGCGCGCCTTCGGATTCGGAGAGCAGACGAATTCCCGAAATCACTTCGACAACTGGTCAATTTGCCCTTGAATCTGGGGCTCGACGACCGGAAGTTTTGGACAGAGGATATGCCTATGATCCTGCGGTTCGAAGTCCGAAGGTTGGGGACAAACTAAAAGGCATGATCGAAAGAAAACAAGCAGAAGAACGCAAATCGCAAATGGAAGAAGACAGAAAGGCAAGAATAAAAGAGCTGATGGACAACGCGATGGTGCTTCAGGGGCAGATGCGCTATGAGGAAGCTCTTGGCCAGTTGGAAAGTTCGCTTGTGTTAGATCCAATGAATGACAATGCTCTGATACAGAAACAGACGCTTGAGGATATGATGGGCTACCGCAGGCAGATAGAGGTGAATAAGAAGAAAAGCAAGGAAGGAATAGATGTTCTGCGAAAGACTGCTGAGGCTTCGATCCCATATGCTCAAGATCTGACTTACCCCGATCATTGGAAGGATATTATTGCAAGCCCGTATCGCAAACCGGAAGAGCCGCTTGGGCAAGGTCAATATGCCTTTGATCCTGCGGTTCGAGGCCCGGTGGCTATTGACAGCATAAAAAGCGTAAATAACGAGAAAGATTTCACTAAAAACAAAATAGGTGGAAGTGCCTATTTACAACCATACTTTTCTCTTCATTATGATGACTCGTCCCCTAAGACCGGTCCTGCTGATAAATGGGATTCCGGAAGCATGGTAGCCGGAAGCACTAGAGATGATTTCCGTAGTTATGCTGACTCGTCCCCTAAGACCGGTCAGACTAATTTATGGGATTCCGGTAGAATGGTAGGTGGAAGCACTTTAGAGGGCGGGCAAAGTTCCGAAATGCGTGAGGGCCTCTATTTGCGCTACGATGGTGACTATGGCCGCGGCGGCTATGGTGGCGGCTACGGCGATAAAAACGGTGATGGAATAGTGAGCTACCATTATCCCGGCGGTGGCTATGGCGGCATGGGCGGATTTGGCGCCATGGGCGGCGGCGGTGGGAGCGGCGGTGGCATAATGGCGCCCTCTCCCGGCGCCTATGCTGACATGGGTGGCTACGGTATGGGCGGTTACGCTGGCGGCGGTATGGGCGGCTACGGCGGCGGCTACAGCAACTACGGCGTCCGAGGTAAGGAATTTTATTTCCATAGCAGCGGCAGAGACTCCAGTGACTCAGGTTTGAAGGCCGGCAATAGGGGGGACGCCGGTACTGGTTTCGTCAGTGGTGATACGCTCTTTATTACCGGCGGCTCTGTTGATGGTGATAAAGATTTTGGAAGCAAGGAAATCGACTTGTTCAATACGAGGCCTGATGACACTACGGTTGTCGCCAATGGTATACCCGTGGGTGGCAGAGTTATCTTCCAAAATGGCCAGGTGGTTGGCACTACAACAACAGATGGCTCTACTGTTAATATTATCGATGATTTCGAGGCATACAATAACGGCGTTACGAGTCCCGTTACAGTAGATGTAGGAAAACCGGTCACATTCGCGACACCCGCATTGACTTTACCTGCCCAGCGTAGTGTTGGTCTGGATGCCGACATTATTACGTCACCGAAGTCCAAATTGCCCCCACCGATGAAGCCAAAGAGCGATGTATCCGGCGTATCCGAGATGCCCGGTCTTAAGTTGAAGACTGATGAGGGTACAGAATCAGTAGTATGGCAGGACACGAAGGAAAATGTGTTGTTTGGCGACTGGTGGAGACGGGAATCACATAGTAAGGATGAAGAATTTGGCGGGAAAACAGGAAAAGAAGTGAATACGAGGCGCCCTCAACTCGTTCCTGAAAGGATCAAGCCTGTCAAGCCGCCTGTCCCCGGTTCACCCGGTTCCAGTTTGGTTGAGCAAGGTCAGCGGCAAGGTGATGTTTCCAAAGAGGAAGAAGAATCAACCGATGAGTTTGATGAGAAATCCGTCACGATTACAGATACAGATTTTTTGGAGTTCCCGCAGCCGACAGATAAGATAAAAGCACTAATTGGGACAAAGACAAGGCGGAGCGCAGATGATGTATCCTCGATTCCTGCGGGAGGACCGGCCGACAAGGAAGAAAATGGCCGTGGAAAAGTACCGATATTGGGAGATATACCGTTGGTCGGCGGTCTGTTCAGAAAGGAGCGGACGTGGACCGATGAGGAGGAAAAGGAGATTATCGCGCACCTTTCACAGAGGAAATTACAACCCCAGGGAGAATCTGCTGATCTGGAGTACGAAACCATAAAACTCAAACACCTCGACCCGCAGCAAGCGGAAGATTCAATACAGGAAGGCATCAAGGACTTGCAGGATATCTTAAAGGACATGCCTGTTACTGGGGATCAGTCGAAATTGTTAACATTGGCGTTGCCCAAGAACCGGCAGTTAATTGTCTTCGGTAGCAAGGACCAGCGGGAAGCAGTCAGGAACATGGTCCATGCAATCGATGTACCCCCCGGGCAGTCGGTAACTGAGAGCACCGGTGCGTTCATCGGGGAGGATGAACCTGATTTGCCTCCTTCCTCTCGTTTTAAGCTTGTCCCGGTAAATCCATGGGTCATGGCTGAGCGTGACCCTCTGTCCACTTTCGCCCTGGATGTGGATACGGCCTCGTATGCCCTGTGCCGACGATACATCCGCGGCGGTTTTCTGCCGCCGGCCGGCGCTGTGCGAATGGAGGAATTTATCAATTACTTCAACTACCACTATCCACAGCGAACCAATCCAACATTCAAGGTTCACGCTGAAGCTGCTCCCTCGCCGTTTGCACGTCAAGATCAGAATCTGACGCTGCTTAAAATCGGCGTTAAGGCCCGCACTATTGGCCGCGATCAGCGCAAGGCGTCCAACTTGATACTGGTCGTGGATGCCTCGGCATCGATGGGCCAGCCTGACCGGCTGCCGCTCGTTCAACAGGCTTTGTATATGTTAGTGAGCAGACTTGCAGATGTTGACCGTGTCTCTTTAATTACCTGTGCCAGTGAGGCACGTCTGCACCTGGAGACAGTCCCGGCCCGCGAGCGTGACAAAATCCGCCAGGCCATCTACGCTATCCAGCCGGCCGGACCTACAAATCTATTGGCCGGGCTGAAGCTGGGCTATGCTACGGCACGACGGTCATTTGCACCGAAACAAATCAATCACGTGGTGCTGTGCTCCGACGGCGTCGCCAACGTGGGGCAGACTGAGGCCGATGCGGTTCTTGAGGAAGTAGCCGCAGACCGAAAACAGGGCATCACTATCACATGTGTGGGTGTAGGATACGGGTCCTACAATGATGTCTTTCTGGAAGCTCTGGCTAATCGTGGCGACGGCAGCTATGTATTTCTTGATTCTCCCCGACAGGCTCGGCGGGTATTCGTCAGGCAGTTGGCGGCCACGTTGCAGACCGTGGCTAAGGATGCCCGTATTCAGGTCGACTTCAATCCGCAGCGTGTTCGACGTTATCGTCTGATTGGGTACGAGAATCGAGATATAGAAGACAAGCGCTTCCGTGACGATACAATTGACGCAGGCGAGGTCGGTTCGGGCCAGTGCTCCACGGCCCTGTACGAACTGGAATTGATTGGCCAATCGTCGGCGGACAAGCAAGGGGACCTGGGGACTGTATTCGTGCGATACCGTAACGTCGAGACAGGCCAAATAGAGGAAATCTCCAGCCGCCTGAGCAGTGCGATTGTGCGAAGGCGCACGGTCGAGAGTGCCCCCCGCTTTTTCCTCGCCGCCGGCGCAGCGCGGTTTGCTGAGATACTGCGTCAATCAGAACACGCCCGGGATGGGAGCCTGACGGACGTACTCCGTGTCGTAGAGCAGGTTAGTCTGGCCCTCGGGCTGGATCGTGACGTGCGTGAGTTAGCGGATTTGATTCGCAAGGCCGAGCACCTGCCCAGGTCACCATAACCGCTGTGTTGATATTTTACCTGGTTTTTACATTCTGTCGCCCGGATTAAGACGTATTCTTTACATAGAGTGACTTATTAGGCCATACATTTGAATAGTCGAGTATTAAAGTGAAAAATATGAATACCGTTTTCAGTGAGCCGGATACATTTTGTTTGGGAGTCTCTTTAGAGAAACGGAAGTTATTTTTTGAGAGGATATGACCATGGAATCTAAGATAGCGTCGCTGCTGCTGTTCTGGATGTTGCTGACACCCGTAGTTCTGGCCGACGAGACAATATCACTTCCGGACGAGCAGTCCACCGGAATTGAGATTGCCGAGGTACAGGTCACATGTCAAATCGACGGCAGACAGCTTGCCGTCAGCCTCGACTTTGAAGCTGTCACTAAGCGTGCTCACCGCAGGATGTTACTAATCCGGGGTGATGCGGTGCTTGAGAAGATGGAACAGGTTAAGGCCGACTACAAACTCGACTATAACCAGCCGGACAGGACCTACCATATCGCCTGGCCTCGGGCGGGTCGCCATAGAATCAGCGCAGCGTTTGTGGCAAAATCTGAAGCCGACCCTAACAGCCTCTGGCGACAGGCGAGTCTGCAGGTTCCATTTGGCCGTATGCGTCGAATCCGGCTTGTCAGTGATCGGCCTGACCTTGAGGTTAGTTTGCCCAGCGCCATGCGCGTCGAGCGCAAGATTGAAAATGGTCAATTGATAATCAGTGCCATCCTTGGTCCGCGTCAGTCACTTATGGTGCGATGGAAACCTCTGGTGACATTGGCTGATGCCAAGCTGGTACTATCCAGTCAGGCCAATACGGTTGTGGACGTACGTGCCGGTTTGCTGCATGTTGATGCGCTGTTCGATTTCCAGGTTGCTCAGGGCAAGATAGAGAATCTGACATTCGCAGTGTCGACCGGGCTGAGCATCACGGCAATCGACGGAACTTATATTCGAAATTGGACACTTAAGGACCCAAACGATGGGCTGCGTTATCTTGTGGTTGAACTGAGCCGGCCGCAGGAAAAGGACTACCGTTTGTGTATCCGCGCCGAAGCCGATATAGATATGTTTCCCGCTGAGGTTGAGGTTCCGGCCATCGAGCCTGTAGGGGGGATCCGTTCGAGCGGCCATCTGGCAGTGGGCACCGACAGTGCTCTGCAATTAGTGGTTGTGGAATCATCAGGTCTAACTCAAATCGATGCTGCGGTCTTTCCTCGTGTTCAGGCCGGTGGACAACGGAATCGGTCTATTCCTCAGAGCAAAGTGTTTTTCTACACGTATGCCGGCAGGCACTACCGGTTAGGGCTCTCTGTCGACGATATTGTGCCAAGTTATGACGTGGCTGGACGCTTCGTGGTAAAGGTAAAGGAAGACGACCTTATAGTTGATGCTGAGTTGGAGTTGGATGTACGAGATGCACCGGTCCGTCAGCTTGAGGTCGTAGTTCCCGCGGGTATGGTGGTAGTCTCTGTTGACGGAAATCAGGTTGAGGACTATCACCTCTCCGAAATGCAGGAAGCCAACGAGATCACGACGGTCCGCACGGTATTTGTCAAGCCCGTAATAGGGCGTACCCTGATCCATCTGCGTCTGGAATTGGGTCATGGGCCACTGGATCAGAAACAGACAATCCCCGCCCTGCGGGTGACAGGAGCCAAAATCCATCGAGGTTATGTGGTCGTCGCCACGGAAGCCGGAATCGAAATCGATGATCCTCTCGTTGAGAACCTGCGCCAGGTCCATACGGCCTCGGTCCCGCTGCGTGTGGCACAGGCGGAATTTGCCTATCGATTTCGACAGGCTGACTGGACTTTAAGTTTAACAGCCAGAAGCAAGCCGACTGGAATACGAGCGGAAGTGTTTCATTTGCAATCAATCGGTGAGGCTCTGGCATACGGCTCGGCAGTGATTAACTATATCATAACCGGTTCGCCGGTGGACGAACTTCGCTTTAGTTTACCGGAAAGCTTTGAGAATATCGAATTTGTCGGCAGTGATGTTCGCCGCTGGACACGTCAAGGCAATGTCTGGGTGGTCAAGCTCACGCGCAAGGTCATTGGAGATTACAACATAGCCGTGACATACACACAGCAATACGGTCCCGGCAGGCCGATTCAACTGGGTTCGCTGCATTGCCGGGATGTACAGACACAAACCGGCTATGTGGTTGTGACCAGCCATCTGGATCTGAAGCTGCAGCTAACACCGGGCCAGGATGTTGATAGCGAGGGCCTGCTGCCAATAACAATGGATGAACTGCCCGGTGACTATCGCTTAATGACGAGCAGCCCGATTCTGTCCGCATACAAGTACGTCACCGATGCGCATACGGCAACGCTCAGTATCGATCCCTACCGTCGGAGCGGGCTGCTGCCGGTGATACTCGATATCTCAGCCCTCCAGACAAGGCTGGGGGTACGGCCGGATGGACAGATCGAATCGGTTACTACCATTCGTTATAAGGTCAAGAACACCACGGGTCAGTTCCTTTCATTAGCCATGCCGGAAGGAACCCGTGTTTGGGCAGTGTCTTTGATCGAAACCAAAGACGGCCGTGAAAAAGCTACCAGACTGGCGGCATCATACGATACCAAAAGTGGCCGACTACTTGTTCCACTCAGTCGTAAAGCCAATCCAAATGATCCGACGACCGTCGAGTTGGAGTATGGTCAGGTGCATAAGTCGGGCGGCTGGTGGCGACGCCGGCTTGACCTGACTGCTCCGCTTTCCGCAGTCCCTATAACATACGCCGATTGGCATGTCGCCGTACCTGATGAGTGGGCGATCACAGCGGACGGAGGCAACATGCAGCCGCAGCCTCGCCGGATTACCCGCGTGGGTTTGGCCTGGGTACTCAACCGGGTAGGGCAGTTGTGGACAAGATCAATTGAAGAATTGGTGGAACAACCAGTGATATGGATATTGGGTATAGTAGTCTTGGTCTTGTATGTTCTCTGTCTTATCTTCTTCCGTCGATGGTTACCGGAGTTGATCTCAGCAATACTTCTGATTATGCTTGTCATGGCCGGAATTGGAGCAGCGATGAGCGGTCGCATAGATAAACCGGCACCCGCGACTTTATTGAGCTACGCACAGGCAGTCAACACCGATCCCGATCAGGCGCTTCAGGTCAGTGCCGTACTCATTCCTGCCTGGCGGCAGCATATAACGGCAGGAGACGTGTTTTTAGTGTTTCTGGTCATAGCTGCGGCACTGGCAATCATCATCTATCGGCGACGATTATGGCCGATTGCTGTGGCTGCGGTCCTGGTCTCTGCGCTGTATTTTGCAGCCAGGATACCGGTTACATGGTCCGTACTGAAGGTACTGATGACGTGGGGAGGACCAACGGTTGTCTCTGTGTGGTGCCTCTGGCGTGTATTTCGCAGGTTTCGCCAAAAGATGCCGGTTCCTGCGAAGACCGGTGCTGCAATAATCATATTACTAATCGGGCTCCTGAGTGTATCCGGAGGGTGTGCGGGCCTGGGACCTGCCATCAAGCCGGTAGCCGACCGTCCGATGATTGAAAGTATAGAATGTTATCTGTCGGCAGGTGTGGATAGTATGGAACTTCAGTATAAATTGCGGATTTCAGCCGATAAACCATCGAGTTTTCCACTGCTTGATGAGTCGGCTGTGCTGGTATCGCCGCTCAAATTAGGTTCAAATATTACTGTGCGCACAGAGGATGGCTGGCATACCATAGAGATAAAAAAGGCAAATGTCTACGAAATGGAGGCAACGTTCCTGGTTCCATTGCCACCGATAGGTGAAGACAGGCGGCGTCGATTCGAACTACCGATGCCGATGGCATTGACCAATAGTGTCAGCCTGACTGTACCTGACGCCAACGTGTTGATAGATGCCCCACAGGCGGTTCACTTGGTTCGTCATGAGCAGGAGAATCAGACTATAGTGGAGACGATGTTTATGCCTGGCGCCCCTGTTGTCTTCACGTGGCAGCCTAAAGAGCGACAGGCCTCACAGGAAGAAATTCGCTTCTACGCCCAGGATGTGGCTCTGGCAAATTTAACTTCCGGTCTGCTGCAGGTGTTCCATTCGGTACGCCTGCAGATCGCGCAGGGTCAGATTGATACGCTCAAGCTGGGCATCGCCGGTGGTGAAACGGTAACTTCTGTTAGTGCACCACACGTAGGCGGCTGGCGTTTTGATCCGGCAGCGCATCAACTTGAAGTACGCTTGACCAGGCCGGTAACAGGGACCTATGAGCTATTGCTCGTTACCCAATCGGCAAGTGCTTCCGTTCCATACGATGTGCGCCTGGAACCGCTGGTGGTTCATGATGCTTTGAACCAGCACAGTGTGATGGGCCTGGCGACTGACCCGTCTGTGTACGTGCGTGTTGATAAGCATCCGGCCTCTATGAATGCCGGCGACTATATTCGTGATAGCGCCGGCCTCATAAAAGTAGTGCCGGGACTTACTCCTGAAAACATCAAACAGGCATTTCGATTCGATACTGCCGAGAGTGTCGTCGCTGGACGTGTGCTTGCGGTACAGAGTGAATTGCGAAGCCAGGAAACGGCCAGGTTTAACGCAGAGGACGACCGTCTGATCTATAACAGCCAATGGGTCATTGAAATTGCCAAGGCCGGCCGGTTCGATGTAGTTTTGCAAATACCTGAAGGTTTCGATATCGACACGCTCGTCTCTGAGCAGGTCAGCCACTGGGATGAATCAGTCGAAGGAGGCCGGCGCCTTGTGCGCGTACATTTCAAACGCAAGTTCACAGGCTCGGTTCGGTTGAAACTAACCTTAAGTCAACCTGTGACGCAGATGCCGGAGCATCTGACAGTGCCGCGTGTGATGTTGGAAGGTGTGCTCAAACACAAGGGGTATTTGGTTGTTGGCTCTGAGCAGGGTGTACGCCTTTCGGTGGCAGCTCGGCAGGGCGTCAGCGAGGTCAATCCCGCCGAACTTGGTTACCCGGGCCAGAACCTGCTGGCATTTAGATTGTTACGACCGGATTGGCAGTTGCAACTCCAGACTGAACTGGTGCAGCCGCGATTGACTGTTCAGGCCTTGCATTTGGCCAAAATAACTGAGGGATTAGTGCGTCATCACCACTACTTATGGTATCGACTCTTCCAGGCGGGGACTAAGGTTTTCGAGTTCAGCCTGCCGTCCGAAGCATCGGGTGTGACAATCACCGGACCGAGAATTGCAAGGCGCGAGCAACTGGGGCAGGGTAACTGGCGAGTAGAACTGGCGGATAAGGTGTACGACCGGCCTTACCTTCTGCGAGTGACTTATGAAACTCAATACAACCAGGCCAACGGCAAGGTACAGTTGATACCGGTACGTTGCCGGGACGTATATCTCCAACAAGTCCATACAGTGGTGTTTGCGACCGAGCGGGTAGAACTTTCGGCTGATTCCACCGAACCGGGGCTGCGACCGGCGGAAGCACGAAGCATTCCCAAGTACTTCGGCGCAGGCGACCTTTCCGGTGCTGCAATGTGCTATCGCAGTACTTCCCCGGAACTTGTGCTAACGGTTCAGGCCAGACGTCACGCCGCGGCCAAACAGATAGGTGCTGATGTGCAGCGGACCGATATCGCAACCGTTGTAACACAAAGCGGACAGGCGATCCACCGAGTGGCACTCACACTTCGTGTAGGCACTCAGCGGCATTTACAGACTATATTGCCGGAAGAGGCCGAGATTTGGTCATTGTCCGTTGATGGGCAGGCAGTGCAACCGTCCATTCGCAAGAATACAGACGGAGATGACGTATTACTTGTGCCACTACCACAACAGGCATCTGATAATGTAGTTGTGGATATGGTTTATGTGGCAGGATTGCCTTCTGTCAGTAATCCTCACAGGGGTGATGATTGGTCCGGAGTTCATCAGTTGTCCGGGCCGCGTTTTGACCTGCCACTAAAGCAGATAACCTGGCATGTTTATGTGCCTGAAGGCTTTAAGTATGACGACTTTGGTGGAACGCTGACGATTGATAGAAATGCGGTGATCGATGAGCGGGTTCTTCGTTACAATTTGCAGTATTACGAAAGGCAAATCCTGGAAGTAAATAGTAGAAATGACCAGTTCGCTCAGCAACAGCAGAAACTGGCCCGCGAGCTGGCCCAAAAGGGCCGGCAGGCGGATGCCCGTCGGGCACTTGCTAAAGGCTATAACTTCTCACGAGGCAATAGGGCCCTTAACGAAGATATCCGGGTAGATCTCGATAATCTGCTGAGGCAACAGGCCAAGGTGGGCCTGGTCAATGCCCGTGGCCGGTTGCGGCAGCAGGCATCGGGGACGGCAGGGGGGCAGGGTTTGCTCATAGTGGATGGTGCAAGCGTAAGCTTTAGCCAGCAGCAGGCTGAGCGTATCGAAAGCTCGCTCGGACAGGCGGACAGCGAGAACCTGGAGCTAATTACGCAAAGGATTATCCAAACACAGGAGGCAGCCGAGGGTTCAGTAGCACAACTGAATATTACGATGCCATATAGCGGCAAGCTGCTGCGTTTTGACAGTCCTTTGCAGGTTGAACCGAAGGCCGAGATGGCGGTGATATTTCGGGCCAGTCCACAGCGAATGCGTGACCTTGATTCCAGCGGCTGGTACGGCCTGAGTCTTTTCGCCGGTCTGCTGATTGTAGGTGGCGGGATTGGATTTGTTCGCCGGAGATGGGACCGTATGCATGAGATTCTAACGCCCGCACCTAAACCTGAGAAACCGACAGAGCCTACTAAGCCCGGCGACAAGGACGAGCCGGATAGCCAGGTTTCGGCCAAAGAGCTAATCTGAAAGCTGAGGAATCCAGTTGAAGAGGGAAAAGTGAACCGGAGAAGATTATTTTCTGGATTCCTGCCTACCGAATGTGGAGGTTCGGGCAGGCTAAAAGGGTATGGCAGCATGGGCTAAAGCCCATCCTGTCACGCTTTGGGATATATTTTCAAAGTTCCCAGCCCTTTCTATACTCACGGATCAGATACTTATTTGCCTGCTGAGAGTTTGTTATTTTCATATTTTTGGAATCGTAGTCCACCCTTGTCCCCGCTCTTAACGCCACAGCGGCGAGGTTTATTGTCTCAGTGACAGGGCCGGCCAGCAGGAAACTTCCGGGTGATTCCTGGTTTGTTTTAATGGAGTTTACCCAGGAGTTGGACCTTCTTTGGCGGTCTTGTTGGGGAATTTGTTTTGGGCCGGAGTAGGCCTTCATTTTCTTTTCCGGGATAATCTGCGGATTTTCACCACGGAAGCCGGCCAGGATTTTGCCTTTATCCCCCACGAACATCATACCCTCGCGCGGTAAGGATTTGTTATCCTTCTCCAATTCTTCGGGTGGGAAGGGCTTTATTCCTCCATCGTACCAAAAGAGATCGAAAGGAGGCAAAATTTTCTGTTTCGGGAACCTGAACCGGACCATGCAGGAATAGGGGAAGGCCACATCATTTCTCACTTCCATGCACACCTGATCGACGATGGTCCTGGTGGTTGTGCCATAGGCCTCGGCGCTGATGGGGGCGGTGTTTATTCCGAGAGTTTGAAATAAAGGAAACAGGCTGTAATGTCCCATATCGGCAATGCTGCCGCCGCCGAAATCATACCAGCCGCGAAAAACATTGTGTGTATAATTAGGGTGATAGGGACGATCCGGGACAGGGCCTAACCAAAGTTGCCAGTTGAATCCCTTCGGTATCGGAGGAGTATCGGTGGGATTGGACATCCATTGTGGCCAGACGGGTCTGTTTGACCAGTTATGTATCTCTTTGAGTTTACCGATTACGCCGTCTTTTATCCATTTCAGTGTCAGCTCATTTTCAGGTCTGTCTCTCCAGGCCAGAAGATGTGTTATTACCTTTGTTTTGCGGGCCGTTTCAATTGCCAGTCTTCCTTCCGAAACCCTGTTGGCAATGGGCTTATGGGTGACGACGTGCTTTCCTTTTTTCATGGCGGCGATTGCTATTGTGGCATGAAGATGGTCGGGTGTCATTATTTTTACGACATCGAGGTCTTTTTCCTTATCGAGCAATTCGCGGAAATCCTCATAAGAATTGCATCCGCGGTATTTTCCTGAAGAGGTGTTTTTGGCGTAATATTTTTCCACGTAATCGCGGCCAATGTCACGTCCTCCGGGAATACCTTCGATGCTCTCACCCCAGGTCGGGTCCTGTAATGTTGTGCGGATGCCGTTTACGATGCCATTCGACGACCAGTCAATGTAATCGGTGGTAAATTTATTAGAGTCGCATACGGCCACAATCTGCACATCCCGGTTTTGGAGCATGCCGGGCATTTCGCGAAGTCCCTGTGTGCCGCATCCGATATTGGCGATGGTTACCTTATCAGAAGGGGCAACATAACCGGAACCTCCCAAAACTTTCCTTGGGACCACGGCAAAGGCTATTGAAGAGGCGGCAGCAGAGCGCAGAAATTTACGACGGTTCAGTTTCTTTTTGGATTTCATTTTAAGCCGGTACCTCCTACAAAAAATGTCGGTGTCTATTTACAAGGATTTATATAAAATCCTGTAGTGCAATTCGTCATAAAATTTACCAAGATTTTCAGGAAAAATCAATACTAAAAATCCTGAGCAAAACAGGGCGGTTAATTTTAAGCTTCAGGATGATAAATTTAATTCATTTAAAGCCGTTTTAGCAGATGTTTCAGTGTGTTAGGTTAGAGAAGGGCGGTCCAGCCGGACAGAAAATCTCATATTTAAGAATTATTTTCTGAGTCCAATGCGATATTTTTCATCGTGCCTCAGAGTCCGCCTGATACGACTACAAGATGTGTTTATTTGCACTTCGGTTTCGTTGTCTTTCGGAGTGGCTATATTAACGCTTAGGGTCGCGTCGCTAATGCTCATCGAGGTAACATCCAGTTCTACGGTCCTTTTAAAGTTTACCTTGCTTTCATTTTTTATATTTCGTTTTGCCCATGCCATTCCGCTTGCTACCAGGTTCCTCTCGCATGCCTGGAGATAAGCGGTATCCGATTGGAACATGATTTTATTCGCACTGGTGGTTAAAACGGTCATCATGACTCCAATCAGGGCTATTGCCACGATTACAAATATCAATATGAAACCATTTTGCCGGGGATTTTTCATCTCAACTCTGCCACCTTTCGAAAAGCACCTGCGAAATACAGATAAGAACCGGTCATCTTTTCTTCCGAACGGCCCCGAACATTAGGCTCTATATGGGTCTTGACCTCTACGGCATAACCGGCACCGTTGTTTCTGTGGACCCGCCATTCTATTTTAGCATTCGGCACCGACCATACTCTAACGGCTTCTTCGTGGTCTTCCTTAGCGGTCGGCAAGATGCGTCTGAGCACTCTGCCATCTTTTAATTGATAGCAGACAACACCATTTTGCAATTCAATCAAAAGCAGATCCTTATCTGTTGTATATTCGGCGAAGGATTCCGGCAGTCCCTTCGCAAGGTCAATATCCTCATGCATTTGCTCCAGCATATTGAGCACACTTGTATTCTCCTGTACAATCCTGTAGGAGCGCGGGATATCGCTGATAATGGTGATAAACAGTTTCGACGTAATAACCGATACAATCACGAAAATGGACATCGCAACCAACAATTCCACCAATGAATGACCTCTTCGCATTTCTACTGCTCCCGCTCGTCCAAAAAATATCTACACAATTGAACTTTAACTTCCTTACCGAAGGTCCTGCCGTTTGCCGTAACCTGGACTAATTTCATGCCCTCCCATTGACCGGCCCCCGCCGACTCTTCGATAGAAACACTCAGGTTAGGCCAAAGTCGCCTGAAATCCTCGTCACGAATCGCTTCGCCCGTTACAGCTATGCTGTCAAGCTGGGCCTGGGCCGCCGCTATGCAGCGTTGCTTCATCCACTGGCAGCGGTTGAGCTTTGCGAATGTTTGCAGCGATAATGCCAAACCGGACACAACCATGCCTAAGACCACAAGCGCAACTATTACTTCGGCTATTGTAAATCCGCCGTCTTTATTCTTAGTACCAGACATAACCATGCTCCATTTAAGGTGCTACGGGACCACAATGTCAGCTAATTGATGAACAATTGACACGAGGGGAGAGAAAATAGCATAAACCACAAAACCTACCATTGCTCCCATACTTAGTATCGCCAAAGGCCACATTATGAACCTTACAAGGTTTGCATAGTAGCCGTAGTTCGAGCGATAGAGCGACTCAAGCGTTTCCAATACGGTCAAAGTATTGCCCTGATTTACCTGCTCATCAAACGCCCAGGCCAGAGGAGA
>JABAHP010000539.1_pt1 | contig 32547 bp, 23 predicted proteins | sample 7062081 | NCBI WGS metagenome assembly JABAHP01 (sample SAMN14534357, study PRJNA622989) | marine sediment metagenome | biome: marine biome [ENVO:00000428]; feature: marine pelagic biome [ENVO:01000023]; material: deep marine sediment [ENVO:00002113] | place: India: Gulf of Kutch | collected...
TTCGCGCAAGATTGTGCCTGTAGAGCCGCCAACATCACCGAAGCCGATACTGGTCGGTCCTGTATCCCAGAATGAGTCGTTAAAATTAACCTCAGTCCAATCAGTGCCTAAACCTGCATCGCCACTGGTGGGAACATGGTAGGATGCGGTTGCTCCTGACGGCACGAGTATCGTTGCGTATTGCGCCAGACCATACGAGATATCCGCCAATTGTGCGGGGTACTCCGGCGTGTATTCGTGAACAATGGTATTGCCTTCATTTGCCACCAGCGCCAGGTAATCTCCATCCTGGTCGAGTTCGAAATTGGTGTGCAGTTCGTTCGGATCCGATATGTCCTTTCCCGATGCGAATACGAGAAGGAACTCACCGGGCTTAATATCAAGACCATCCGGGAACTGCCACATGGTCAGGTCGGAATCATTGTCAGTCAGGGACCATCCGTCCAGGTTGGCAGTTGTGTCCGTTGGATTGTAAATCTCGATCCAGTCGGAAGATTCGTTGTCTTTATCCATCAGTGTGATGCTGTTTCTTGCCATAAACTCGCTGATAACTAAATGTGATTCCACCATTTTCCAGTTATTTGCCAGCATAGCGAAGTCATCCATGTTTACACCATCAACGTTATCAAGGTCGGCAATGCAACCAGGGGCCAGACACATTGGATCCAGCCACTGCAGGCTAAATATATGCAGGTCTTTCAAATCGACTTTGTAATCCTCATTTAAGTCACCTACGAGTTCAGCCTGTATTCCAGATGAAGCGGTCAGTAATACTGTCAGAAATGCTGATAACAGAACAATTTTCACAGGTTTTGGCATCTATAACTCCTTCCTCACCGGTGTTTTAAGCCTATAACCGCAGTATTGCCTTTAAATTTTCCCGTTTTTCAGAATTAGGGGCTTTAACTTGCGGGTCTTTTACAACCGAAATCGTATAAAATATAGTGTAATATAACATATATAAGGCGAAAAATCAACGCTTTTTTAGGTGGATTAAGGCGTATCATTTAAACAAAATACCGTTCTAATGTGGTTGGTCGTAATTTATGGTGACATTTTTCGCAGGCAAAGTATACTTTGTGATTGTTTTCTTTTCGGATTTCTATGGATTGGCAACACCGGGTGAGGGTGTAGCCGCTTGCCAATTGGCTACGTCATTGCCGTAATCACTCGAAACCTTGCGAGAAAGGGATTTACCAAGCCCATCCGCCTCTCTCGGCCAGTAGTCCACGCCGCCGGGTAGATTCTCTGGATGCCGGCCGTCACTGTAATTGACCCTGTCAATCCTGATATAGTGACGTATTCCAAGTTCATCAATATCGCCGGGCATAGCAATCTGCAGCCTCTCGCCGCCGTTGCTTAACCAGCCACTGTAACCATCAAGTACCTGAACACCGGGCGGCATACTGCCATACTTTGCTGTAAAGGCTGTCAGATCCTTGGCCAATATTAGATAACCATACGCCTGTATCGTCACAACAGGACCGTCTGAGAAGGTATAATCAATGCCATCGGTAAACTTCCAGGGTGTGGATTTGTCATATCGGTATAGCGCCACCAGTGTTCCGGTTATGTTGTGAAGTTCAATGTATTCCTCATCCTGATTGCCGGATGGCGGATTGTACATAATCTCGTTGATAACCACGGGACCGACTTTCGGATAAGCATTATTCGCATCCGGGGTATTGTAGTCCATCGCCACAAAGTTAAAAGTGCCGGTGCTGCTTTTAAAGTAACGACCAATAGAAACGTTTGTCTGGGAGGCTCCAAAATCCTCAATTTCTCTGTAGCCGGTCAGGAAGCCATTCGGGTCCAGGTGCGAGGACAGACATGCCTTCTCACCATTCTCACTTAAGCCAAAGGGCACAAGACAGCCGGTATCCCCCGGATTGTCGAAATCTTTATCCTGATAGAAAACTAAATAATCGTTCGCTCCGATTGTAGTCCCATCGGCAATCCTGTATTTTGTAAGGTTTGGTTCGCTTCCGTCATTATCGCTTAGGAACCAGCCGCCGATGTTAATTGCTTCATCAGTGGTATTGTATAACTCAATCCAGTCCGGACCGGCATTAGAATGCGCCATCACCTCATTTATAACTACTGCACCGGGATCAGGGAGAATACCGCTATCATCCCAACCAGGTGAGCCGTAGCGATATACACTCGCACGCCAGGAACTTTTCCGACTCAGGAGTCCCATTGGCCTGACTATATCCTTAAATTCACTTTCGCTAAGGGCCCGATTATAGATGCGAACATCGTCTATTGAACCGCTATAGAAGAGCTGAGAGGTAGGTTCGCAGCCAATACAAGCATTGCTGTTAACCCCTAAAAAACCGGTCGAATTAGTACTGTCTTTCAGCTGACCATTTATGTACAGCTTAATGTTGGAGCCATCATTGGTCCCGGCAATATGATACCATTGGTTTGCATTAATCGTTTCGGAAGATACCGCCTGAATAGAAATCGGACCTACAACAATGTAAAATGCAGGTCTACCGCTGGAAACATAGAAATAGTAACCATTCCCGGCATTCTGCGTCAGTATAGGATTCCATATTCCTGCAAATTCGCTTGTACGTATCCATGCCTGCGCAGTCACAGTATTTCCTATTAAAGGAACGATGGGAGAGACAACAACATAATCGTCGACACCGTCAAAACTTAAGGCTCCATTAATTCGGCCTTCTGTCCAGGTTGGGTTTCCAATCAGGGTTCCGTTGTTGGTGCCGGTGCTATCTGTCGCTGTGTTACCGGAACCGTCGTCGAACTTCCAGTGTGAGACCAGTCCTTCCTGTGACCCATAGAGCATACTATCACTGTTTTCAATCATAGTTAACGAGAAGCCTTCACCATCGGTAATTGGATACCAATCGTCTTTGTAATTAAACTCGGCAATTGGCCCGTTCCAGAAATCAACCAACTTGACACTTTCGCCGTCGTTTGCGAGACTATTCTGTAGATTATCTTTGTATTCGCCTGCGATTTTGTCGGACATACTTGTGCCGTAGCGAGACTCGAAAGCGTTCCTGTTCCTGACTACCAGGACAAAATCACAGGGATCAAGGCTTGTAACGCTGCTTTCATTAAAATCAAAAGTAATCCCATCCGTGAAAGATACATAAGTTAAGTCGATAGTATTCGGACCGATATTCTTCAATTCAATGAATTCGAACTCGTCTTTGCCATTGGGATCTCCCGGGGCCGGCGGGGGCGGATGATACATCAATTCTGTGATGCGCAAATCACTCAGTATTGGGTCACCTGCTATGAACTGAATATAGTTGGACCAGTGACTCCACCGTCCCGTATTGTCCTTCATCCTCACACGTACGCGGTATGCATGACCGTGTTCAACCACACTTGCGGGTATTTTGATAGTATTGTTAAAGTCTGCAATTTCCCCGCTGTCCCAGACTGTTTCGATTTCATATTTTCTTCGCTTTGTCGGATCGAAAGCCGGGGCTGTCGTGTCGGTAACCTCAGCTATTCGCCATTTCATCGCAGCGAATGTTTCGCTGCCCTGTGGGTCGCTGAATTCAGTTGTCTCAAACGTCAGGGCGTTTATGGGATAATCGGAGGGGCCGGTAGCAGTCACCGTGGGTGTATGTGGTATGCTTGTATCTTCGAAGTATGTATCAAATTCCCTGTAGGTGCCCGGTTTGACATAGTCCTTCATAATTTGGACCATACCTCGAAAATCCTTAGTTGCCGCCTGCTGGTAGAACCGGCCTTCACCCGCCTTACTGGAATTGACGTACCCGGACGTCATGATGGGATTGTAATCCCACATTGCCCGATCGGCATCCACGATTGAAAGCCCGCCACCGGGATCATCAATGATTGCCGCCAGATCATCAAGCAGTTTGTCCATCTGCTCAGAATTGTACAACAGGTCGTGAAATTCACGGAGGCGGTTCTCATATTCCAGTTTAAGCGCAGGATGTGAGAAGAATGCCCCCTGGTTCTTGAACGGGTCTTCTCCATTGCCGTACATATTGTTGGCCCAGCACAAATCGACGTCCCAAGGCAGCATATCCCAGATATTGGTCTCCGGATTCAGGTAGAAGAAATAGTTTTTGCCGTAGCCGATATCGCCGTGGTGAACGCCCTCAACAACGGCGCGATAGCCGTAATAACTGTCGAGGTTTACGTTATCCCGCCACCATTGCTCATCCGGATTCGGGTCGTAGTAATATCCCGATTTGAACGCATTGAGGTCGGACTTGTCGGCGACGGAATTCGGGCCCTGGTTGTTCAACTCACCGTTATGGCCTTCAATCTTGTATAGGTTGCCGTCCGGCAAGCCATGTTCGTCAAGGAACCGCCCATCCATTTGCTCAATGACCATATAGAGGCCCCAGAAATCACCAATGTACTGCGTCGACCCGAATTCAGCAGCTTCATCAATTATGCGATAGTGTACCCAATGCGTTTTGGGTGCTTCCACACCCATGAGATTGAACGGTAAAAATGAAGCTGCCTCGATCATGCCCTGCTCTCCTCTGTGCAGGTAGTTGCCTTGTTGGATGCAAGCGGAAAAGTTTAGCTTGTCCCATGTAGTATCATATTTTTTGCCGTAGTCGTCGTGAGCCTGGAAGAAATGACCACGGTTAAAGTCGAACTTCCACATATTCTTACCCATAGCATATCGCCAAACACCACCCCTCATCCGGTAGCGAATATGGTCATAAACCTTATCCTCATAGACCAGTGTGCCTTTCCATTTATACAGGTCACCGCCGTACTGATCTATCCATGTGGCATGCTCTACCGAGTCTTTCTTACTTATGAGGTGGTAGACCGGGATCCTGGTCAAAACAGAAGGTGGATAATAGACAACCTGGTTCTTAACCGGATCTGTGCTGTCGGGATCGATCGCGCCGCTCCAGCCGGGTACGCCATCATATACAAAGTAAGCGAAGTTCGGCTGGGGGTCATGTGCGTATGGACCGGTGATGCTCAGGTCGGTGTTGTCAGTAGCAGTGATGCGATACCGCACAAGCAAGCGATTTGTATTAAAAGAGCCGGGAATCACAACTGTATATATATCATCGCCGGCTTCTTCATCACTGCCGGTGCCGTCGTCGGTCATCGGTACGTTATAGTCGGTCCAGTTGGTTTCATATTCCGAATCAGTTATCTCGATGTAACTGCCCGGATAGACAAGTTGATAGGACAGAATGACAGACTTAACGCCGTCAGGATCTGTTACTTTTACCGTAATCATGACATCATCGCCGCTTCGAGGCTGCTTTGGTCGATGTTTAACCTGCCGCATCTGTGGCGGAATATTGGCAGAGTAAGTTGTGTTTCGCTGACTTGGCGTGGGACTCGCTGAAGACGAGGCCGGCCTATCTATTAACTGTACATCCAGGAAGCAGTCGGAAGAGTTACTTTTTGACGAATTGAAAAGTTGGATGGCCAGGATATTTTCGGTCTCAAGATAACCGGAAGGATTTGGCAACAAAAACTGGTTCCATTCAAGGTCTTCACGTGCCGGGCCGGCTGTTGCGTCATATGACAAATTTGGATCCGACACATTGGCTCCCTTTACGAACTTGCCGTTAATCCAGGCATTCCATCCGTCGTCGTATTTGACGTCAAGCCAAAGGTAGTTAATGGAATCCGGGTTGGTCACATTAAACTTCTTTCGCAAAAACACCGATGTATATCCACCCTGCATATCGTCCAGGTTGGTCACAATGAAGTTTTCGCCGTAGCCGATAGGTAGCTTACCTGTTGGCCAGGATAAGTCGTCAAAATCATACTCTCGCCAGGCTTCCGTAGGCGATGAGGCCTCCGATAATCCCTTTAAGTAGCTCCATGTACCACCAGGAGGAAGGATCGTCCTCGGCGGGGCAATCGCCTCAGGTTCGCTCGGTCGCCAGCTACCTCCAAGATCGTTATCAAGTTCGGGATTAACCAGTTCTATAGAGTAGCCCGGCGGGTCCCCGACAATCGGCCAGGGGAAGCGGCGTCTGTAATCAACCACGTCCATCACAAAATCTTGAGCATTTCGAAGTTCGAGCTCTTCTCCATCGTTTTCGAGCCTGCCTCCAAAAGGGCCGAAGATCAGACTTGATGATGTGCCGAATTTAGCCTGGATCGCGTCCGGATCCTGTGCCACAATAATATAGCCGCCAGCCGACAGTATCGTGCCGGGTGGGAACTGATACGAAATGCCTTCTGAAAAATACCAATCTGAAATATTGGCATCCACCATCCCCGAGTTATGAAGCTCTACAAATTCGACCAATTCTGTCTTGACATCGGGATCATAGTGAATCTCGTTGATGACTACCTTAGGGCCGTGTAGCCAGTTTAGTGCAAACAGAGCAAAATCGGCCAAATTTACACCATTGATACCATCAAGGTCAGCTGAACAACCTGGTGTTATACAAACCGGGTCCAACCACTGCCATGCAAAAATTTGCAGGTCTTTGTGGTCAACTCTCTGGTCATTATTCAAATCACCTGCGAGTTGAAGCTGGGCATAAGCCGGACAAGATAAAGATGCTATTAATAGCAGCATCAACAATGAGATTTTCATAGGTCCGAACATCTTTTGTTTGACTCTTCTCCGATGTTAATTTAGATATAAACCGATGACCACGGTTGTATTTTTGCAACTTGTGGGCCTTAAGATTGCACTTAACAATTTAGATAACTGCTGATATTATAACATATTTACAATAGATCAGTCAATGACATATTTGCTCAAATTCAGCAATTATGAGGTGGGCTAAAGTACAAGGTTATTTGTGCCTTCATTCTGTAGCATATTACGAGACAAGGTGACATTGGCAATATTTGGTCGAAATTCCCTTATTATTCTAACGCTGCTATTGTTGTTTAATACTCCATATACATCGGAATTTTATAGCTTTGTCGCTTTAATATTATGACAATCCCTTACCTTGTATTTTAATGGTACCTCACGAAATGATGAAAATTTCGACTCAAAGATAAATTCGGGATAGTGATTATAAGGCTTGAATAACTATGACCTTGAGCTGGCAAATAACCTGCTTAAGTACCTTATTATGAGTAAACCGTAGAATCATGGAAATGGAGAGAAACTATCTTGAAAAGGTGAACTTAATTAACTAAAATACGTAATTCCTTAAGTAAATTTGCTATTTATGGGAAAATCCGGGATGCTAACTTAACTCAATGTGTCCGGAAAGTAAGATGGTTCAATCAGATCATAAACAACATGTCTGGTATTGGGCGGAGGATTTTGGCTAACAACAGAATAAGGAATAATGATGAAGATGTTAGAATTGCCGGTTTCAGAAATGATTATTTTCATTTTTGTGATTGTGGTATATCTCACAGCAGCGATAGTAGGTGTTCTTCAGTTGCTTGCCGGTGGAGAGAGGTATAAACGCTTTCTTTGGCCTCTTGTTTTGGCGGCGGTTTCACTGGAGGTGGTTTTGCTTGTATTCAGAGCGGTTACCATAAAGGCTGTACCACTTACGGGATTATTCGAGTCGATGGTTGTTCTTACCATTGTGTTTGGTCTGATATTCCTGTTTTTAAATAGCGCGATACAACAGGTGTGGTTCGGATCAGTTATGGTGTGGGTGATTTTAGGTATGTTTCTGATGGCAGGAACTGTTGCAAAACCTGCCTCTGAGGCACACGCTGTTGCTGCAACTCCGTGGGCAATCGCTCACGGAGTGACAATGATTCTCGGCGGAGCATCGACAATGTTCGCCACCGCAAGTGCGTTTCTTTATTTACTCGGCAACCACAGGCTCAAGCTCAAGAAAGTTATGCAAGTGCTTGGCAGAGTGCCAAATATTGAGAAGCTTGAGCAGATGACGCTTTTTGGTATAAGGGCCGGTTTTATTTTGATCACGATAGGACTTGTTAGCGGCTTAGGTCTTATTTGGCTTTTAAAAACCGGTGTTTTTGAGTGGCTGACTGACGGGAAGGTTATTTGTATCATTGCAGCATGGGTGCTGTTGGGGATTATTCTTATATTAGACCGTATGCTTTTTCTCAACGGTAAAGTAAGAGCATATATGACGATTGCTATATTTGTTTTAATTTTACTTGCGATTTTCGTAAGTGTTTTGGGTGCAACACAGCATGATTTTTCCCGTTATTAACAGTCGCTCCCTCTTAGAAAGAGATTATAGAAGCCGATGAAGATTTTAGTTGTAGGACTAAATCATAAAAGTGCTCCGATAGAAATTCGTGAGAAACTGGCGTATGATGCTGCCGGGGTCATAGAAGCACTTAGGCAGTTGAAAAACAAATTTCACGAAGCGGAGTTTGTGCTGCTGTCCACGTGCAATCGCGTTGAGGTGTACTGTGCGAGCAAACGTGTGGGAGGAGTAACCGTTGATGATCTGACCGGGTTTTTGTCGGAGTTTCACAATGTTGGTTTGGATGAATTTCAGGATTACCTTTACACTTACCAGGATGAGGAATCAGTTAGACATTTGCTCATGGTAGCCTCGAGCATGGACAGCATGGTGGTCGGTGAAGTTCAGATAATCGGTCAGGTAAAGGAAGGTTATAAGCTTGCCTGTGCGACGAAGAGTACGGGAAAGATCCTGAATCGTTTGTTTCACTGTGCATTTTCCACGAGCAAGAAGATACATACAACCACCTCGATTTCGCATGGGCGCGTCAGTGTTGCCGGTGTTGCGGTTGAACTGGCGATGCAGCTTTTCGCGGACATTTCATCGGCGAAGGTAGTTGTGATTGGAGCCGGTGAGATGGGAGAGCTGTTGGTACAGCATCTTCTCCAGGTTGGGAGCAAGAATATAACTGTTGTCAATCGTTCTTATGAGCGTGGTCAAAATATTGCCCGGCAGTATGGAATTTCTGTCGAAAAATGGGAAAGACTGCAGGGACAGTTAATGGGTGCCAACATCGCGATAGCCTCGGCGTCCGTGAAAGATTACCTTTTTACGAAAGACTCGTTCAAGGAAATAATGGATAGACGGCGAAAAAACGCGCTGCTTATTATCGACATCGCAGTACCTCGAAATTTTGAGTCGTCTGTGAATGAAATTGAAGATGTGTATCTTTACAGTATTGATGATCTCTCAAGTGTGGTGGAAGAGAATAGAAGCGCACGTGAGAAGGATATTGTCAGAGGTATGCAGATTGTCCGTGAAAGCGTTGATGACTTTATGGATTGGTTTGGAGCCATGGAAATAGGCCCTTTGATTGGCCGGATGAAGGAGCAGTTTAATCAAATAAGCCGGAGTGAGATGGAGCGGTTTTTCGTTGGAACAAGGCAGGAGGCTTCATGTAAGGAAGTGATGGAGGTAATGGTCAAGCGCATTGTAAACAAGCTGCTGCACTGTGTGATTAAAAATGTTAATATTGTAGCTAAAGAGGAGGGCGTGACTGAGGCTGCAAAAATGGTCGACAGCATCGTTCGGCAGGCTGAAGAGATATCGTCCGAATCAGGCAAGAAGGAGGATATGGAGTCGTGAAGGATGGTATAAGACCAAATCAGGTTCTGAGGCTTTTGTTCTGGGAGAGCACGATAAGATGTAACCTGACCTGTGCACATTGTAGGCGTTTAGAGTCTGATGAAGCGGCCGATAAAGACTTATCAACGACACAGGCGAAAGATCTTATAGGGCAATTAGCCGAGATGGGCAGGCAGCAACCTATGATGCCGGTATTGGTATTTTCGGGGGGTGAACCGCTCTGCCGAGAGGACATTTTTGAGTTGGTCGGGTATGCGAAGTCATTGGGAATAATTCCGGCCCTTGCGACGAATGGAACATTGATAGATTCACAGGTGGCTGAAAAAATATCTGATAGCGGCGTCGCAAGAGCTTCGGTGAGTCTGGATGGTGCAACTGCAGAGGTGCATAACAAACTGCGGCGGCTGGAGGGGTCATTTGAGAAGGCGATCGAAGGTATAAATCATATTCGTGATAAAAAAGTGCCCTTTCAGATAAATATTACCCTGACCAGGCATAATGCAAGTCAATTAGAGGACGTTTACGAGTTTGCCAAATCACTGGGCGCGGTGGCGGTACATATATTCATGTTAGTTCCGGTTGGCTGCGGTCAGGCTTTGGCTGAGACGGATATGCTTACGCCTGAGCAGTATGAGCAGAAACTGCTGGAGATATGCAGATTAGACGATCGCGGTGAATTGCAAATGAAGGTGACTTGCGGTCCTCATTATGAACGTGTAATCAGGCAGAAAGGTTTGCACAAATCCCGGATGGCGGCCGGCCATAGCGGTGGTAATGTTCCCGGCAGGAACGGACATAAGGGCACTTCCAAGGGTTGTCTTGCAGGGCTCGGCGTCCTGTTCGTAGGGCATCAGGGGGATGTGTTTCCATGCGGTTATCTGCCCGTAAAGTGCGGTAATGTGCTTGAGGACAAGTTGTCAGATATATGGTACAAAAACGAAGACCTTGCGCGAATGCGTGACGTGAATGAGCTTGAAGGCAAGTGCGGCGTGTGCGGATATAGGCAGATATGCGGTGGGTGTCGAGGCAGAGCGTATGCGGCGACGTATAATTATATGGCAGAGGAACCATTCTGTGCATACATTCCCCCTGAGATAGTTCATTGAGTTTTTAAGGTATTTTTGATTTTACAGGGTAATCCATGATAAATATAAGTAAATTGTATTGTGACCAGGTTACGCCGGGTGATTGGCTTCGGTACGGCAAAAAGGGATCAGGTGAGAGGGAGGGCGAGGTAGTTCCCAAATTGGCGTCGGAGAGGAGGCCTATCGTTGTGTGGAATATCACTCGTTCATGTAATCTCAAGTGTGTGCATTGCTATAATGACAGTGGAGCCGGTAAAGCTGATGATGAACTTTCGACCGAGGAGGCGAAAGTCGTATTAGATGACCTGGCTCAGTTTGGTGTGCCTTCAGTGTTGTTTTCCGGGGGTGAGCCGTTAATGCGGCCTGACTTGTTTGAACTCATCGAATATGCAGGTGAGCGCGGGTTGCGTACGGTTATTTCAACTAATGGAACGCTAATAACCACTGATGTCGCTAAGAAAATAAAAGAGAGAGGAATTTCATATGTGGGCATCAGCCTTGATGGGATAGGCGAAGTCAATGACAAGTTCAGGGGAGTTTCCGGTGCATTTGACAAGGCTGTGCGAGGTATAAAAAACTGCCAGGATGCCGGTGTTAGGATAGGTCTTAGATTAACCTTGACCAAAAAGAATATTCAGGATCTGGAGAGTTTGTTTGACTTTTTCGAGGCAGAGAATATCGAGCGGGCCTGCTTTTACCACTTTGTACCAAGCGGCAGGGGGGGAACTATGGCGGATGAGGATCTAAGTCTGACTCAAAGCAGAGATGCAGTAGAGACGATATTAGCTAAAACTAAACAGTTTAAGCAAGCCGGCAGGAAAACAGATATATTGACAGTGGACAATCATGTTGATGGAATCTATATATATCTGAAATTGCTTGAGGAAGATCGTGACCGCGCGGAAAAAGTCTGGAATCTACTGACTTGGAACGGTGGAGGTATGTACAGCAGCGGTGTTGGAATCGGGTGTATTGATTTTCACGGGAAAGTGCATCCGGATCAGTTCTGGTGGCATTACGACCTTGGCAATTTAAGGGAAAGGCCTTTCAGCAAGATTTGGATGGACACGAGTGAACCACTGCTTCGTGGTTTGAAGGATCGCCGAAAATATATCAAAGGAAGATGCCGGGTTTGTAAGTTTCTTGAGGGTTGTGGTGGGAGTTTGAGGGTGCGTGCGGACTTGTATTTTGGTGATCCCTGGGCACCGGACCCCGCATGTTATTTAACAGATGATGAAATAGGCCTGGATTCGGAGAAACAAGCGGAATTGATACGCGGTAGTGAGGTTTTCAGTATGCCTGAATAGGTTTCAATCAGCATATCTACTAGTCAATCGGAGGGATTCACTGCTGATTTTATTCAGGATAAGTAAATAATTCTCTTCGTAAGTAATCCCTGGTTATATAGAGGAAAATCTTATTTTTTGGAGGTATAAGGGCAAAACAAGGATATATATATACATAATATTCTCGTATATGGGAATATTTCTTGTAATTTTTTGCACTTTTTGGTAAAATAATCGTATTAAAGTCGGTAACTGTTGAGTAAAAGTATGATTATAAGTCCAATAATTGGACAAAAAAAGTCAATAATAGTCATGAAATGAAGGTATGAACACTAAGATTGGTGTACTTGCTGAAATGATGGACAAACCTACTCAATGTACTCGAGAAGTACTTGTTGAGCAAAATCTTTGGTTGATAAGGCTGAGGTGGATTGCTGTTGTGGGCCTTGTAGGGGCAGGAATTGTTAGTACGTCTATCTTCCCAGTTTTAGTAAGTGCCGTGCCAATCTATATTTGTGCAGGTATTCTTTTATTTTGCAACATTTGTTATTTCTGTGCAGCGACAAAGAAAACTGCTGATGCCGGGCCAAAAGATATCGTTTTAGGTATGATCCAAATCGAAGCGGATCTGGTCATTCTAACAGCAGTTCTACATTTCTCAGGTGGCGTTGTTAATCCATTTATTCTCTTTTATATTTTCCATATCATCATAGCGACAATAATTCTGCCCAGAAATCTTTCATTTGCTGTTGGAATGACATCAATTTTTTTATTCGGTCTGCTGGCTGTCAACGAATTACAGGGAGGAGCCTGGCTTGGTTATTATCCACTGCGTTTTTCTATAGCAGGTGGATTATGGCGAAATCCGGTATATGCACTTGGTGCCTTTATGGCATTTGTCTGTATGGTAGAGTTGGCCCAATATTTAACGAGAATGATTATTGTGCGAATGACTGCAAAGGAAATGGAGGCGGCAAGGAACCACGATGTACTAAAGGCGGTTATCAGTGCAATGGCTGAGGGTCTGGTATTTATCACGGGTGATGGAAGCGTGGCCATTTGCAATCCTGCTGCTAAACTGTGGAAGAAAAAGAAAGATATAAATAAGAATGAAGAATCACTTGAAAGTTTGTTGCCGAGCTTATTGGAGCACATAAAAGTACTTGTGGATGCTGGTGATGGGGCGATGGAGGGGACAAATGAGATTGAATTCAGTACTGAGGGGCCTGAGAAGAAATACATAGAGGCCAAGAGTTGCCCGGTAGTGGGTATAGACGGCCAAAAATTGGGGTATGTTATAGTTGGGCAGGACTTGACTGAGCATAGAAAGTTAGAGAAGGATTTGATTGAACGAAATGAAGAGGTGGCTGAAATAAACGAAATGTTGAAGCTGTCGAGAATAGAAATGGCCCAGCGTGAGAAAATGGTTGCGATCGGCCAGATGGCTTCAGGTATTGCTCACGAGATAGGAAATCCGCTTGCAAGCCTTTCTTCGGTGGCGCAATATTTAAGCAGGAAGATGAGAACGCACGAGGAAAAGGAAAATCTTTTGGTTATACAATACCAGGTGAACCGTATATCCAATATCCTAAAGCGTATGTTGAGTTTATCTCGGCCGGCCACTGGAGAATACAAGTGGGCTGATATAAACAAGTTAGTAGATAACACATTGTCTCTGGTAGGTTTTGATAAACGTGCTAAGTCTATCACAATAAAGAATATAACAAGTCATGAATTACCGATGGTATGGTTGAATCCTCAGCATTTTGAACAGGTACTTCTCAACATCTTTTTAAACGCGCTGGATGCAATGAATGCCAAAAGTGTAGAGCAGGAACATATCCTTAAGATAACAAGGGAACTAAAAGATGGAATGATTGAGATTCGAATACGAGATACTGGAATTGGAATGAGCCCTGAGGTTTGCAAGCGAGCTTTTGAGTCCTTTTTCACTACTAAGGAAGTTGGCAAAGGAACAGGTCTTGGCCTTTTCATAAGCTATAATCTTATTGCTGAAATCGATGGTACAATAGAAATGAACTCGGAACCGGGCAAAGGCACCACTGTAATTGTCCGAATCCCGGTAAGACCGAAGAAACAACTTATTGGCGGTGACGATGCAGGAGATGATTTTCTCAACAGGGCCAAAGCTGTTTAATAAAAGTAAGATTTATTTATAACCATTACAGGAAACAAAGAAAAAAGAAGATCGATATGAAGGAAATGATGAACAATGAATAAAGAAATATTATTAGCAGATGATGAGGTAACATTCAGAGAGACCTTTGAAAAGGTTCTCAAAGAAGAAGGGATGGAAGTAACAGCCGTGGCCAACGGAACCGATGCAATAAAGGCAATTATGAAGCAGCCATATACCGTGGCGATACTTGACATACAGATGCCGGGGGCAGACGGGATAAAGGTTTTACGAGAGATAATGCGTATAAGACCCGAAACTCGTGTGATAATGATAACGGCCTATGGTACTGTCGAGATGGCTGTTGAGGCAATCAAACTCGGAGCGTGTGATTATGTGATGAAGCCCGTAATGTTTGATGATATACTGACAAAAATACAGCAGCATTTGCGATATATGGAATTACAGGAAGAAAACGAGCAGCTCAAACGTGAACTCAATGACATGTTTGATATAGGACAGATTGTGGGCCAATCTTCTTCAATGCAGCAGGTTTTTGAAATGATACGGAAGGTATCTCCGACCAAAAGCAATGTGTTGATAACGGGAGAAAGCGGCACCGGCAAAGAATTAGTTGCTCATGCAATACATTCATTGGGAACGAAGAATAGTAGTCGATTTATTGCCATTAATTGCAGTGCGATTCCAGAAAATTTGCTTGAAAGCGAATTGTTCGGTCATAAAAAAGGTAGCTTTACCTCTGCAATAAGAGACAAAAAAGGCCTTTTTGAAAGTGCTAAAGGCGGGACATTATTTTTGGACGAGATTGGCTACATGCCGATGAACTGTCAGGTGAAATTACTAAGGGCAGTGGAACAGCGGCAAATAATACCGGTAGGGGCTACCGAACCTGTTGACATTGATTTGAGACTGATTGCGGCTACGAATAAGGATTTGGCAAAAGAAATAAAAGAGGGACGGTTTCGGGAGGATTTATATTACAGGATGAATGTTGTCGGTATTCACCTTCCGCCTTTACGCGAGAGGAAAGATGACATTCCACTGCTTGTCGAACATTTTATCAGCAAATATAATGCCGAAATGGGTAAGCAGTGTGTAGGAGTAAGTGAAGATGTTATGCGGGTGTTTATGAGTTATGAGTGGAAAGGCAACATAAGGGAGATGCAAAACGTAATCGAGCGGGCAGTAATTTTTGCTGAGGAGGATGTTATAAAAATTTCTGACATCGGATTAATTGGTTCCAAAGCAGTAGCTCTAAATGAGGAGAGTGAGAACCTGCATATTGTTGTCAAAGCCTGTGAGAAAGAACACATCCGTCGAGTGCTGGAGAAGTATGGTGGAGATAAAGTTGAGGCGGCAACGGCTCTTAAAGTGGGTTTATCCAGTTTATACAGGAAAATTGACGAGCTGGAAATTGATGCTCAAAAGCAAAGGAAAAGAGGACGAGCTGGATGAGTTTGTTGAGGGTATTATAACTGCCTGCTCATGGGTTATATCGTATAGAGCTTATTCCTGTGAGCTTTGTATATATCAATGATGTTAGAAGAAAACTAATGGAGTTCTGCACGTCTATATGTTATAAGTTTTATTTTTTGACATTTTCTATTGAGGTTATCAAATGAAGGTTAGTCAGGCTACAGCTTATGCATTGCATGCTATGATGTATATGGTCAGACATATTACACAATTGCCAGCCACTACCGTCACTATAGCGAAAGCAGAGGGGATTCCAGCCGGATATCTGGCTAAAATATTCAGGCGGCTGGTAAAGGCAGGAATAGTCAAGTCTGTAAGAGGTCAGAAAAGAGGATATGTTTTTGCCAAAACACCTCAAGAAATCAGCCTGCTTGAACTATTTGAGGTTGTTGAGGGTGAACCATTATTCGAGGATTGTTTATTGAGGCACTGCGATTGTGGCGGGACCGCGGAAAATTGTTGTATTTTTGCTCACTGGATAAATGCAACAAGAAAAATCAGTCAGTTACTTGAAGAAACCAGTTTGTCAGATGCTGCATGGGACCATCCGGAACATCGTTTCCGAACCTTGCCGGATTCACTTCAGGCCCCAAAAAAGAAAGTGGATGAAGAGTTTGACAGATCAAAGACAGAGGTTATATAAAACACATCTTGCAGAGCTAACAATCGCTATAATTTGTTCTAAAGAATTGCAGAGCTTGTCTTGTCAATATTTTCATATTTGTGATTTATACATTTCCTGAACACTTTTTTGATAACATCAAAGATTTTTCAGATGCAAGGGCTGTAGATGGATATTCTGTAAATGAGATATGTGTTTAATCTTAAAGCAAATTGCAGCAGCTTATCCTCATTGTCCACGAGTATTGATGAAATTAATAGTGTATAAAATCCATATCTTAATAAGATTGTTGGCCATACAGAAAAAAAGATTATTATATTGAAAAACTTTCTTGAATATGAGAGAATCCCCGTTTTATTTCTAATGAGGCTTTTCAGAGCTTGCTAATACGTTGAATTATATAGTTCGGTAACATAATGCACACTAAAAGTTGCATTAGAAGCTTTTTATGGACGCCGCAAAACAATTTGTTGGCTGGATTAATGATAAACAGTCATGAATAAACAAGCGGCAAGGGCAAAATTTTTCGATATTATGTTGTTTGTTGTCTCTCAGTTGCATATATATTTGGTCATAAAAATGTTGCATGTTATGTAAAAATAAGTTATTTATCCTTTTTTTTACAATATGATAGCTACCCTGATCCTGTAAATTGTGTGGGGAAGTTTATTTAAGAGAAGCAATTATATGAAATTCAGAGGCGGTTACAACGTGTTACTTCAGGGTAAACCTGAAGGTGTGGTAAAACCGATGCCTGAGCCGGACAAGCTTTATCTGCCTTTACGCAGCGAACGTTTTATGTTCGGTGAACTTCTCGTTAAGGATGGTCAGGATGTGCAGGGTGGTGATGCCCTGGCAAGAGATGTGAACAATCATGGGGTACCTCTACTGGCACCGCGAACAGGGCGTGTACGTCTTGATGAAAAAGAGAACTATATAATACTTGAGGATGTTGCCAAACTTGAAGAACACGCCGATATGGACAAAGAGGAGTTGTCACATATAGAGCGCGAGATGGGTGCGGCGGGTATAAAGCGGTATAGATTGTTGTCATTAGGAGCATGGCAATTTTTCTATGATGCTCATACCGGGGAGCTTCCTGATCCACTGGGTACGCCGCAGGCGATAATTGTTTCTACTGTAAGCTTGGAGCCCTTTCTTTCAAGGGGAGATGCGCAACTTCACAACCGTTTGTCAAATTTCACCAGGGGCCTGGAACATCTGCAGTCTCTTTTGGAATATCAGCCCATTTATTTGATAATGCCGGATATTAAATCTGAGTTTGCGAGTCTAATACGAAATCATATACGGGGATATGCATGGGTGAAAATGTTGGAGGTGCCTCTTACATATCCATATGACAGTTTCGCTATTCTTGCCCGTAAAATCGGTCTTAATAGAGACAAAGGGCCTGTATGGGCGGTCCGGACAGAAGGAGTTTTGGCGATTGACAGGGCGTTGACATTATCAAAGCCCTGTATGGTCAGGATAATCTCAATTGGAGGAGCCGGCATCAATTCCCCGACTCATATAAAAGTTATGCCGGGGTATCCCTTAAAGCACATACGGGACCAATATGTTTTCGAACCGGCCGCGAGGATGATTAATGGTGGTATCCTCACTGGTCAGATGCTGGGTGAAGAGACACTTGGTATTGATACGGAATGCAGGGGGATAACAGTTCTTCCGGAACTTCGGGAGAGGGAATTTCTCGGATTCGCCAGGCCGGGCTGGTCACGAAGTTGTTATGCCGCCTGTTACCTGAGCGCGCTTAGAAAAAAGTTCCTGGAACGTTTCAATACGGGCATGCGTGGTGAGGGCCGGCCCTGCATTTCCTGTAATTTCTGTGAAGATATTTGCCCTGCCGGTATAACGCCTCATCTGATACACAAGTATTTGTATCGGGATTTGGTTGAAGAGGCTGAACAGGCTCGTACGGACCTATGTGTGGAGTGTGGTTTATGTTCTTATGTATGCCCGTCCAAGATTGACCTTAGACAGCAACTCATCGACGCAAAGAAGTTGATTGAGCAGGAAAAGGAAGAAATACGCAAGGAAAAAATGCGTCAGGAAGAATTGGCCAGGAAAGCAGCCGAGGAGAAAAACGAGTGAAAAAGTTGCTGAAGATAGTCGAGACTATTCGCCCAACCTTTGAAGAAGGCGGCAAGCTTGGGATTTTCAAGCCCGTATTCGAGGCATTGGAGAATTTCTTGTTTTCGCCGTCATCAACAACGCTGACGGCCCCTCATGTCCGTGGCCCGCTCGACGTCAAGCGGGTTATGAGCATGGTTATCATCTCGCTGGTTCCGTCGATTTTGGCGGCACTTTACTTTTTCGGTCTTCGTTTTATCCTGATGGTTATTGTCACGTATGCGGCGGGGCTTTCCGTAGAAGCGATATTTGCGATAGTCCGCAAGGAGAGTATCAACGAAGGATTTTTCGTTACAGGTTTCCTTTTCCCGCTGATTATGCCGCCCAGTACTCCGCTTTGGATGGTCGCTCTTGGTGTTGTTTTTGGAGTGTTTATCGGCAAGGAACTTTTTGGCGGTTCGGGAAGGAACGTATTCAATCCGGCCCTTGTTGGTCGTTGTTTTCTTGCTCTTGCGTACCCTGCGAAAATGTCGGCAAGCTGGATTTCGCCTGGAAGCGGCATGACGGGCCGGTTGTTTGAATATGCCAGTGCATCAACGGTCGATGCAGTAAGCTCGGCTACGCCGCTGGCTCTGGCAAAGCAGGGAGAATTCGTCTCCATTTCACGTATGTTTTTGGGAAGTATTTCAGGAAGTGTTGGTGAAACATCGGCCATCGCGATTATAATTGGTGGACTCTTTCTGCTTTCAACACGCGTAGCCAATTGGCGCACGGTTGCAAGCACGCTCGGTGCCTTTGTTGTGCTAACCGCAGCACTGATGGCGGGCGGTGCAATAAATTACGGCCAGTTGGGAATTTTTAATGCTGTATTGTGGCATCTGTGTGCGGGAGGGCTGCTCTTTGGGGCATTCTATATGGCCACCGATCCCGTTACGAGCCCGACGACCAATGAAGGCAAATGGTTCTATGGGATATTTATCGGTTCCATGACCGTGCTGATACGCAATTTTACAGGGTACGTTGAGGGCGTGACTTTTGCTATACTGTTGGGTAATATCGTAGCGCCGATTCTTGATGAAATCGTTTTCGCAGTGCGACTAAGGAGGCTAAGAAGTGAAGGGTAGTCTTTACTCTCTAATATATGCTGCAGTCCTTGGTACTGTTTGTGCCCTGCTTCTGACGGCCGTAGCCAACGTAACAGCCCCATATAGGCAAGCCAATGAAGAGGCTGAAAAAAACCTGAACATACTTATGGTATTGGATGTTAATTTGCCGCCTGACACTTCGGCCAAACAGTTGGGTGATGTGTTTAAGAACAACGTTCGCAAAGAGCAGATGGACGGCATTGAAGTCCACGTTCGTTTCCGGCCCGAGGCTCAGGAACAGATTCAGGCAATTGCTTTGCGGTTTTCAGGTACCGGTTTATGGGGTCCAATCAAGGGCTTTCTGGCTTTGGAACCGGATATGAAAACAATCCGAGGCTTAACTTTCTACGAACAGCAGGAAACAGCCGGACTTGGGGGCAAGATTGTTGAAAAAGAGTTTAGAGACCAGTTCACAGGTAAATCGATTGTAGATAAAGATGGGAATCCCGGCATTATCATCAGCAGCACAGGAGAACCTGCACCGAATAAAGTTGATGGAATTAGCGGGGCGACAATGACCTGTGATAAGGTCCAGAATATGCTGAACGAGGTCATAAAGAAGATTAGCAAGGTAAAGGAATAACAATGGCAAATAACCAGCAACCGGCCTGTATGACGTGCGGTCCTAGGGGATTGTGTGGAGGCAAGGGCCTGTTGACATTGAAAGAGGGGGCATGGTCCAACAATCCGCTGGCGATTCAGGTTCTTGGCATATGCTCGGCCCTGGCGGTGACAACTCGGCTGGAGAACTCACTTGTTATGGGAGGGGCGTTAATCTTCGTGTGCGTAGGTTCGAATTTGGTTGTTTCTTTGTTGCGAAAGTTAACACCACATCGGATACGAATGATCGCCGAAGTTGGCTTCATTGCCACTTATGTCATAATTTTCGACCAGTTCCTTAAAGCTTTTTACTGGGATATGTCAAAACAACTCGGCCCTTATGTCGGTCTGATAATCACAAATTGCATCGTTATGGGTCGGGCCGAAGCCTTTGCCCTGCAAAATCCCCCTGTTCTGTCCATTATCGATGGTCTGGCAAACGGCATCGGATACGCGGCGGTATTAGCAATCATTGGATTCTGCAGAGAGCTGCTGGGTGCAGGAGAAATCTTCGGGTACAAAGTGCTCAGTGAGGCGTGGTATACACCGAACCAACTGATGATACTGGCCCCGGGAGCATTTTTTGCATTCGGTATCGCAATTGGTATTTTCAATTGGATTAAAGGCCCGGAGCCTGAGGAGAACAAACCATGAGTGAGACAACGGCATTTGTTATATTTATTGCGGCGATATTTACAAACAATATACTGCTGACCAACTTCCTGGGCCTGTGTTCGTTTATCGCCTGCTCGGGCCAGATACGAACTTCCCTCGGCCTGGGCACAGCCGTCACTTTCGTAATGATTATGACAACGGCCATAAATTACGCCGTCTACTACGGAATTCTGATTTCTGCCGAAGAAGCTGCCGAGCTTGGACGGGCAGCGCCGCTGATCTCCGCCGATCTTACACATCTTCAGTTCATTGTCTTTATAGCTGTCATTGCCGCATTCGTGCAGCTTGTCGAAATGTTTGTTGAGCGGTTCAGCCCGAGGCTGTACTTTGCGTTGGGAATATTTTTACCTTTAATAACGGTCAATTGCTCTATTCTCGGCGCATCCTTGTTCATGATAATCCGCAAATACAGTTTTATACAGTCTGTCGGTTTTGGCCTTGGCGCAGGTCTGGGATGGGCTGTGGCGATTGTGCTGTTGGCCGGCCTGAGGCAGAAAATGAGGTACAGCAATATACCGGAACCTTTCCAGGGTGTGCCAATAGCGATGGTTGTTACAGGCGTGCTTGCTATGGCATTTATGGGTTTTGCGGGAATGGTGTCAATCCAATAGGAGTTGTCAATGATTTACGTATTGTCAGTAATTTCGTTTGCGGGCCTGACCGTGGCGTTGGCAGCTATGTTGATGATAGCCGAGCGGCTGCTGATAAACTACGGTATCTGCAAACTTGACATTAATGCCGGTGAAAAACCGCTTGAAGTTGACGGTGGTCAGACACTGCTGGCGAGTCTCTACGCAAATGAGATTTTCATACCGTCGGCTTGTGGCGGGCAAGGTACGTGCGGACACTGCAAGATATCGGTATTGACGGGAGGAGGCCCCGTCCTGCCAACTGAAACACCACTGCTTACCCGTAAAGAGATTCGGTCCAACGTTCGCCTGGCCTGTCAAGTCAAGATCCGCGAGGACATCTACGTCAGGATACCGGAAGAACTTTTAAATGTCCGTATGTTCACATCCACCGTAGAAAGTTCTATCGACCTGACCTACGACATGAAAGAGATACGTCTGCGCCTCCAGGAGCCTGCCGAGATTTCACATCGACCAGGCCAATATGTTCAGGTACAGGCCCCATCTCCCGAAGGGCCGGTCTTCCGGGCCTACTCCATCAGTTCTCCTGTATATGAACCAAATATTGTACAGCTTGTTGTCAGATTGATACCGGGCGGTATAGGCTCGACATATCTGCACAATGTACAACCCGGTGACACCGTCTATTTTACAGGCCCTTATGGAGAATTCTGGCTCAATGAAGACCCATCTGTCGAAATTGTGTGCGTTGGCGGTGGTTGCGGTATGGCACCTATGAGAAATATTATTTTAAGCCTTTATGAGAAGTGGCCCGAACGTGTCTGCTGGCTGTTCTTCGGATGCCGGTCGACGCGCGATATATTTTACCTCAAGGAGTGGGAGGAATTCAGCAAGAAGCACCCGAATTTCCACGTAATCTATGCGCTTTCAGATGAGCTTGAAGAAGGCGAAAAATGGGACGGGGAGACTGGATTTATCCATCTTTCGGCCGACAAACACCTCGAACCTGATATCCGGCGCCAGGCGTTCCTTTGCGGACCACCTCTAATGATTGAAGCGGTAACAAGAGTGCTTTTGGAAAAAGGAATTGACTCTGAAGACATTTTCTATGATGAGTTCTAACGGTTGTTGACTGTGTAGGCCGCAGTTATTTTGCATTTCTCCGGTGGGATTAAGAAACCATTTTTTCTCTTCATATTTTATCCGGCTATAGTCGGAATCCTGCTTTCGGTAAGAGAAAGCTATTCACGGGCTACATTTGCTTTTTGGTTTGTTGGTATTATTTGAATATCTTCAGTTTATAATTCACTATTGCCTCACGGGATGTGCGGCACAAATTGTCTCATTTATGGGAATTGTCAGTCATCTGAATCTCACAGATGGGAACGTTTTGTGTTGTATTTCATCCGGAGAGGGCGGATTTTCCTGTTTGTATTTTTATTTTACATCATAATCGACCCTGAATGAGTAATACGGCTCTTTCGGGGGCTAAGCCTTCAATACTGGCATGACAATTGCAATATTAAATTTGAGCGCTGGTAGTGCGCTTTAATACAGATATTAAATGGCGGCTGATACGATTCATAAGGTTGTTATTGACAGCATAATGATGGTGAGTTGCTTATAGTAGAAAAGTTTAATATATGAGTTTTTCCCGGGACAGGACATGTAAGGTATTTTCCCTGGTTTTTATGGTCTCAAAGAGGCGTTATTTTAGAGCGGATATGGCCTCTCGAACAAAAGGTAACATTTCAGATCAAGGGAGTATACAGGCGAGTTTGCTTTGGTGAAAAATGAGATAATGAGATATATCAGGGCCATATTTAAATCAGTGATAAATGTGTTAAGGCAATTAAACTGGCGGGCAAAGTTGTTGCTGATACTGCTGGCGATAGCCGTTTTTTCTGCTGGTTCAATTGTTGTCACTGGGCAGCCGAGTTTTTGCAATTCATGCCATATAATGAATTCTTACTATGACAGTTGGCAGACGTCGAGCCACTCCAATGTGAACTGTCTTGACTGTCATCTGCAACCGGGATTTGCAGGTTATATAAAGGGTAAGATTAACGGTCTGGCCCAGGCGGTTGATTGTATGGTTGGTAGAGTTGGAACAAAACCAAACGCCACCGTGGAAGATACTTCCTGTATGAGATCGGAATGTCACAGTAGCCAAGAGCTTATATCAGCAAATATTGACTATGAAGGTATAAAATTCAGTCATAATAATCACATTACGAAAGTGGTTGATGGGATAAGAATCTCATGTGGAACTTGTCACAGCCACTTTTCTGGTGATGAGCATTTTACTGTGAATAATGAGGTGTGCTTTACGTGCCATTTTCTAAAGAGTGATGAAAGTGGTGAAAGATTAGTGCAAACCGGTTGCCGGGATTGTCATGAAGTACCCGGCAATGTCATCGAGCGTGGATTGGTGACGGTTGATCACGCCGAGTATGTTACCTACAGCGCAACTTGCGAAGATTCTTGTCATAAAAGAGAAATCGAAAAGATAAGCGAAGTATCCGATAGTGTGTGTTTAAACTGTCACAGTTTTGGAAAAGAGCGGCAGGCCGATAGTGTAAAGCTGCATGAATCACACACTAATCATGAAAAAGTGGAATGCTTTGCATGTCATGGAAAAATATCGCATGGTCAGACAAAAGTCGCTTCAGTATCTGAAATGATGGATTGCCGGAACTGTCATAGTGATACCCATCAGGTTCAGCGCATTATCTACACAACCAAACACCCGATGCAGGATGAAAATACGCAACTTGTTCTAAGCCCCATGTTTCTCACTCATGTGGAATGTAGCGGATGCCATATTGAGCGAGTGGCAAAACATTCTCCGACGTTAGACAGCCTCGGAACTGTGGCTAAAGCGGTGCCGGGAGCATGTGACAACTGCCATGAGGAAGGGACCGGAGAGCGATATATACCCTTCTGGCAGGGAAAAATAAAGGGACTGTATGAGCAGGTGAGACAGAGGCTTGACAAACTGGATGAGCAGGCTAAACTTGAAAGAGATGAAAAACATGCTCAGAGACTTCATGACGTAATCAGCAATGCCCGGTCGATTCTTGATTCAGTAACATCCGATGGGAGCTGGGGTGTTCACAACTTTAAGTATACCGAGGCATTGTTGCTTAAAGCAAATAAGATAATAATTGAAGTAGAGTAATTTTAATCATGAGAACTAATAACAAATCTACATTTTGTTCAAGAGCGATATCTGGTACTTTTATTACAATTGCTCTTCTATCCTTATCAGCTAAGCGTTCCTGGGCGTTTCCCAAGGGACAACACCATTTATTTATGAAAGGGCCGTGGGAACTTGTCGTTCAAATAGGTATGGAAGGACAGAGTATGTCTTTTCCAATTACGGTATCCGACGAGAACAATCAGGAAAAACTGGACAGAGTTTTGCCTGTTATGGGAACACCGTTAAAAATCAGACTCAGGCAATATTTGCCGGATTTAAAGTGGAAAACTACCGCGGTTGAACATAAATCGGGGGGAATCGTTGCAAAGTTGACAATCACGGGGGAGAACTTGAAGCAGGATGTATGGCTTAGTTCCAACGATCCTGCCAGACAATCAATAACATCCAGCATCGGAGGAGTCGCCTTAAAAAGAATCCACGATCCAAATACAGTCGAGAAACTGCTTCGAGAACTGATTGATGCTAATGCTGTCGGGATTTTGTCGGTTTGGCCTGATGATTCTAATACGCCGCTTGATTACGTAGTTAAACCGGGAGAAACCCTGGCTGTACCCAAGACTAAGTATAAACTGAGTTTCCTGGACTACTTATCACACTATTCGATTGATGCGAAGACAAAAAAAGTGATCAACCGAACGGATAAACGGCCTAATCCTGCAGTCAAAGTAAGAGTAGATGATGGAGAGAAAAACTATGAGCAATGGCTTTGGTCGAAGTTTCCTTCATCTCCTCATAAGAAGCTGCAGGTTCCATTGCGTATGAAGTTTACTGATTTTAACTTGAGTGGTACAGATGGTAAATACATTCTTGTTGTAGCTCAAGGAAGTGAGCCGCGGATTCTTTTTATTAAAGATGCGAAAATGCACGCGAAAAAGACCATGCTCGGCGAATCTTATCCATTTGCAAACAAGCAGTATTCGTTCACAATAGACAAGGTTTTTGAACACGCATTAATTAAAACAGACTGGGCAAACAACTCGGAAAAATTACTGCGACCGGCAGTTGTTGCAACAGTGGAGCATGATGATACGGTTCAGGAGGCTGTTTTGGAGCTTAATAAGCCTTTTCATCACAAGACGAGATTTGGGACGGTGGTTCTCCTTTACAGGCGTCAGACGGGACCTTCTGAAAGAACTAATTGAACTTTTGAGTAAGAAATAGTCGTGTAAGAAACGGTTGTAATGAAAATATAAAATAATTGGATGGTATAAAAATGTCAGAGAAATTCGGTAGTAAGTTGGTTATCTTGTTGATTAGCGTGTTGGTCTCCACTGCCCTGGCAGTGGAGAAACCTGCTACACTACAAAAAACGTGTGTTACAGAAGAATGTCATACGGACTTCAACAAAAAAACTCACGTACACGGTCCGGTAAGTCTTGGTGACTGCAAATCGTGCCACAAGGTTGTGGATCCAAACAAACATAGCTTTCGGTTTGTACGAAAAGGCAATGATCTTTGCGAGTACTGTCATTTGGATCAGGCAATAAAGAAGGTTGTTCACGAGCCATTAAAGACGGGTGATTGTGTGAAATGTCATGATCCCCACAGCAGCGACAACAAGTTTTTGCTCCCCAGGGAAACAGTATCAGCTCTTTGTCAGGATTGCCACCAGACCGGCAAAGACCTTAAGTTCCCTCATGGCCCCGTGGCGGTGGGTGAGTGTACGATTTGCCATGATTCTCATTCTTCCGATCATAAAAATTTATTGACCACTGAGCCTGGTGAGCTTTGTTTTTCCTGTCATGTGGTGACAAAAGACGAGTTAAGTAAATTCGAATTTATTCACGAACCCGTAAAGGAACACTGTGTGGGCTGCCATGATCCGCACGGCGCCGACAACTCAAAGATGGTTAAGGACGTCGCACCCTTCATGTGCTATAAATGCCACAAGGATATAGAAAAAGTGGCCGAAGAATCCGATTACCAACACAGCGTTGTGACCGATGTAGACGGCTGCATGCACTGTCATACACCTCATGCTTCGACTGTGAAATTCCTGCTGAAAAAAGATGCCGAATCTTTATGTATGACGTGCCACGATAAGCCACAGGGGATAAGCAAGGATAAAGTTCTGCCGCCTTTTACCGACGAACTTAAGGACAAGAAATATCTTCACGGTCCTGTCAAAGATAAGGATTGCAGCGGATGTCATGTTACGCATGGTAGCCAATACTTTAGCCTATTGGCCAAAGATTACCCCCCCGTATTCTACTCTCCTTTTTCTGAAGATAATTACGCGCTGTGTTTTAGCTGTCATGCAAAGGACGTGGTCTGGATGCCTAAAACCGACAACCTCACTGATTTCAGAAACGGAGATGTGAATCTTCATTATCTTCATGTCAATAAGGAACGTCGGGGCAGAACCTGTCGGGCTTGTCATGCAACGCATGCGAGTAACCAAGCCAGGCATATTCGAAAGAGTGTTCCTTACGGAATTTGGGATCTGCCCGTGGGATTCACTAAAACGGAAACTGGCGGTTCATGCAAGTCCGGGTGTCATCTGCCTAAGGATTATGACAGAATAAATCCCGTGGACTATTCTGTACCACGGCCGGTGAGCCCGGGGAAAAAAGCGTCTGAAAAGGCTACGGATGGGAATAAGCAGTCAGATGAGAACGAAGCGTAATATTCTCGCATGGTTAATCCTTACACTTACAGTGGGGCAGTTTCTGCATTGTAAAGCAGTGTATGCCAGACAGCGCAGGCTTGGGATTGGTGAAAAGATACCCGAGTTTTCAGCCACCGATGTAAAAGAAAAGGTTTTCGAATACAGGCATGGGAGAGGGAAAGTGTTGATGGTTGTCTTTTTATCTGGGAGTCAAAAACGCTCGGTCCGGGCGGCGGTTGATATTGAACGGATTCTCGGTAATCTGGGTGTCGGTGCAAAACGCCTTGATGTGGCAGTTGCGGTTGATGACCCTAACGCCGGTTCCGTTTTTCAATCGAAGTCAAAAGAGTCGGCCACAGGAACTCACATTCTCCTGGATAAAGAATACAAGTTGTGGGGCAAGTTTGGCATAATCGTAATCCCGACCGTTATAATCTCTGACACTAACGACAATGTATTGTGGGTAAAGGCGGGATATGGTTCGGATTTTGCACCAGTGATACAGGCTCGTTTGAATCAGGCGCTTGGCATCGCGCAGGAGATTGATCCGAACGAAGCGGATAAGGTGAAAACCGTACAAAATGCCACGGTTACAGCCCGTGTTAAGAGACATTTACAAATGGCAAAGATACTTCGGCAGAAGGGTCGCCACAAAATGGCCATCAGCGAGATAAAGAAAGCAAAGGAAATGGATCCCAATTCTGTTGAAGTTATACTTGAACTTGGCGAACTCTTATGTGGGATTGAACAAAGCAAAGAAGCTTTGGAAGTGGTCGATAAGATTCAAACAACCAAAAACACTGAAAAGGCAAGAGCGCTTTTGATATCCGGTTGGGCGAAGCGTCAAATGGGGGAACTTGATGAAGCCGAGAAATTGTTGCTTGAAGCGACAACGCTTGATTCAAAAACTACTCGTGGTTTTTTTGAATTAGGCAAAGTATATCAGGCAAAGGGCGAAGTTGAGAAGGCTATGCAGGCGTATCGCAGGGCTTTATCGCTGGTCTTCGAGTAAATGGATATCAAAGAAGTTTCTCATAAGTAGCAACCACTTAAGCTGATATTCTCATTAGTGAGAATAACTGGGCTTATCTTAAGAAAGCTCCGCAATTTACCTCCATTTTTTTTCCATCGTAACATCCTATCCAAAAGAGATTTATAGAATTACAACATTCGAATTGCAGGGGTTAACAGGAATAAGGCACGTAGGTTGCTCTTTATTATTCAGGAGGTTGTGGCTTTGTATGTCAAGACCTCATTTCAGGCCGCATACGGATGTGCGACCCAATAAAATTGGTTTACTGATATAAGGTTGGTAAAGGCAATAATTTGAAATTAGATGAAAAAAGGGAACATAACTTGAGTTCGGAGATATTACTATGAAGATCAAAGTAGGTATTTGCTTAGTTACGATAATAACATTACTTTCTTTAGCGGCGGTTGTGAAAGCTGCTCACTCTGACTACGGCTGTAGTGGCTGCCACACTCCACACCGGGCGGAAAGTCTCCCCGGAGTACCGTTATGGAACGGCAGTGAAACGACAAAGGTGTTTGATGTGTATACAAGTGACACTTTGGACGCCGTCGTGGGCCAGCCTGAAGGTTCCTCAAAGCTGTGCCTGAGTTGTCATGACGGCAGTTTTGCCCTTCTGAGAGGCAGCTTTATGGATTTTGGTTCAGATTTATCCACTACTCACCCGATTTCTTTTGTCTATGACTCGGCATTAGCCACAGCAGATGACGGGCTGAAAGACCCGAGCGAAAATAGTACTCTGGGTAGTACTATAGCAGAGGACTTGCTGGACCCCGCCGGTATGGTACAGTGTAGCAGTTGTCACGATATCCACTCCTCAGGTGTCGGTGATCACTACCTGCGGGGCTATGATTACTTCCATGGATTCAATGGCGGAGACTTATGTCGTATGTGCCATTTGAAATAAAGGTAAGTACGTATACGAAAAGTTAGTTTTTCCTTAACTTTTTGTGGTTATTACATCTGGATTCTGATTTTAACTAAGCAGAACATTTTCTCTGTGTGCAGGAGGGAGTAATAATGGCCTTTATTAATAGTCGCTGTACTCTCTCCTGGGGTATTACTTTCTACTTGGGTCTTTCTTACTTAGGTTAAAACAATCAGTTCTGCGCGATAATAAGGGATTGAGATATGACTTTTATGTGGTAATAAAATAAAGATTTCTCAAACACAATTTATCCAAAGAACATTCAAGGCCAACTTAAAGTAGAAAAGGTACCGGTAATCAGTATAATCAATAAAACTAAGTGAAGTAACCTTGTTTATTTATCCTGAAATGCGGAAATTGACGAAAATATAATGATGGATATGAGTAAATTGTTGAAATATAAAAGACTAAGTATTTTTATTTTATTTGCTTGTTTTGTCATTGCAATATTTTCGGGATGTCAGCAGCCTGTGACAGAAAAAGAGGCTATCGAACCGGTCTTTTTCCCCAAACCACCCGACAAGCCCCGCCTGCAATTTCTCAAATCCTTCTCGGGACCTGAGGATATTGGTGTTAAGGGACCATCGGCCTGGGAAAAGTTCATAGTTGGTGAGGATGAAAACAGAGAGGTCATTTTAAAACCTTACGGACTGACAATGTTCCGGGGAAAACTATATGTGTGTGACGTCGGAAAGAGAATGGTTGGAGTGCTCGACCTTAAGAATCACACTTTCAGCTATTTGACAAAAGACAGGCGGATGCTTAACCCGCGGAACATTTATATTGACGATGATGCCACAAAATATATAGCTGATCCGACAGCCGGTGCCGTGTTTGTTTTTGATAAGAACGATAACCTAAGTGCCATATTCGGCAGGGAATTTAAATTAAAGCCCGAAGATGTGGTTGTTCGTGGACAACATTGTTATATTGCCGATTCAAATAGCAACCAGGTTATTGTTTTAGATAAGGCCACAGGAAAAGAAGTCAACCGCTTTGGTCGGCAGGGTGTACTGGAAGACGCTCAGGCATCTTTGTCCGATTTGCCCGCGGGACATTTCTTACTCATTGGCGACTTGGCCGCAGATCAACAGGGCAATATCTACGTAACTGATAAAGCTGCAGGTCGAATCACTGAGTTTGACAAATCGGGAATATTTAAGCGTACTATCGGCAGCTGGGGTGTCGGAATACATCAATTTATCAGGCCGAAGGGTATAGCTATTGATAGAGAAGACAGGATATGGGTAGTTGACACTGCGCCTGAGGTAGTCAAGATATATAATTCCGAAGCCATGCTTTTGTTGTTTTTCGGTCTACCCGGTAATAAACCCGGCATGATGAACATGCCGGCAAAAGTTGTCGTGGACTACGACAATGTGGAATTGTTCCAAGATTATGCTGTTATGGGGGCAAAAATTGAGTTTTTAGTTTTTGTTTCCAATCAATATGGCCCCCATTTAATTACGGTTTATGGTTTTGGCAGCTTTCCTGAAAGACATCAAGCGGAGATAGAATAGATACGGAGCTACCAGGAGAGTTTGCCTTAACACAGGTTAAAAGGTTGCTGTTTCGTGGTTCGCCGGTCAGGAATCGTAGTTAACGGATTAACAGTTTTTGGTTTGTTATTGGTGGTTGTCTTGAACTGTAATAAAGTAGAGCGGCATCAGGTTCTGACTTTCTTCTTTGATGGTGTTCCCACGCTGGATGGAGAGACAAATGCGCAAGACAGTCGTATGAGTGTAGATCCCCGAGGTCGACGTACACGACAAGTAGGGGAACGGCCGGGAACGGTCTGGTTTGTTCATGAGCCATGGAAGAACAGGGAGTGTAACCTTTGTCACAAGCGACTTGATAAAGTCCAGTGGGCTTTACCGGAACTTACCGCACCGGTGCCCATATTGTGCTATGACTGTCATCCCGGTAGTAATTATGCCGGTTCTGTTGATTATGTGCATGGACCCGTAGCGGTTGGTGATTGTATGCGTTGTCACAAACAACATAAAAGTAAGCAAGAGTATTTATTGAAAATACCCGTACCGGATGTCTGCTATCAATGTCATGAGAAAGCGGACATTTTATCAATTCCCGACCATTCGGTAGAGTCGTTGTCTAAATGTCTTGAATGCCATATTGGGCATTCGAGTTCGGCAAGAGGTCTTTTGAAAGAGGGCTGGGATGCGGAAATAAAGGCAGATTCAAATGAAAGTCCTGATTCGAGATTAGGCGATGAATTGTTAAAGTTATTGCGTGATGATATATTGAAAAAGGGCTGGAATGCGGAAATAAAGGCAGATTCAAATGAAAGTCCTGATTCGAGATTAGGCGATGAACTGTTAAAGTTATTGCGAGATGATATATAGTGTGGTTAGACGCTTATTATGCTTAAGATTTGTTTGTTGCTTTGCTTTTATCTTTTTGATTATGGCATTTCTAACAGGCTGTCAAGTAGATGTTGGGGGCAAGCAAAGGTCTCTTCTTCGGCATAAACCTGTGAAAGGAGACGTTGAATTGATCGCGGAGCACCGCAGAGACAAACAGGGTATACCTGAAAACAGACGTCGGGCTGAAAGTTTGGTCTTTGAAGAAAGGTTGAATTTGAAAACTAAGGGTGATTTATATCACCCGAATTTTCTGCTATTTGATGCAGCTCTTGGTCTCGGATTGGCTCAGCAACGTTTTACTATTGATGGAGACGTAGACAGTACATCAACTTTTTTAAATGAATACAATTTTTATGGCCAGCTACTGCCGCAAAAGCCTTATCCCTTGACCGGCTATTTGAACAGAGCGGAAGGACTAATTCCGCGCCAGTTTCTCGGCTCGCTACAAACGGAAACGGACAATGCAGGTCTGATATTTCGTATTCGAGATAAAAACTGGCCGATGACGTTCGAGTGGGATAAATCTGAAACAAGGCAGGATTCCCTGGGTTCATTCGCCTCAGATTTTTTCAATAGAGATTCAGAGAAGTTAGGTTATTCGCTAACGCATAACTTTAGTGAGCGTTCCCGTTTGAATTTCAGATTTGACTGGGATGACATCTCCCAGCGAAGCTTAACGGCATCGACTGATATAGACCAGAAAAGGTACAAGATCTCGCATGACTGGATATTCGGCTCAGATCAACAACATCAACTGAATTCGTATGCTTCATCTCTTAACCAATCCGGCTCGTTTGACCTTGATATTTTTGAATGGGCGGAAAGGTTGAAAATACAACATACGCCCGATTTTCTGACCAACTACAACTTGCGCTGGGTGGATACCGACCAGCGGAATTTTACAAACCGGGAGCTCCGGGGCCAGGCCGGTTTCGAGCACAAATTATATGAAAGCCTAATCACAACAGGTAATATTTTTGCAGCCAGTTCGGACCTTGGCAATCAGGGAGAACTCGATCAAAAAGGAGGTTCACTTGGTTTTAACTATACCAAAAGGAATCCCTGGGGTACGTTATCCAGCTCCTATATCACAAGTTATGTACGAGAAGACCATACTGGCAGTGAGGAAGTGGGGGTTGTTATTGACGAATCACATGTCTTTATCGATCCGCTACCCATAAC
>JABAHP010001976.1_pt1 | contig 32515 bp, 31 predicted proteins | sample 7062081 | NCBI WGS metagenome assembly JABAHP01 (sample SAMN14534357, study PRJNA622989) | marine sediment metagenome | biome: marine biome [ENVO:00000428]; feature: marine pelagic biome [ENVO:01000023]; material: deep marine sediment [ENVO:00002113] | place: India: Gulf of Kutch | collected...
TTCGTGGAAAATCCGTCATTTCTTAGTACACTCTCCAACACAGTCCTTCTAGATACATCACAGTGAGGTACGCAACACTAGGTTATACTTCCCCTAAAAAGTAGAACCAACACAGTCCGAACTGTGATGGTTCCTACGTTACAGAGCTTTGAGACAATGCGAAGCTACCTCGAGTTGGTCGGTATCTTCTAATATGTAAAGTGACCCTTTAAAAGTGTAATCTAGAGGCTTCGAGAATGAATGTACTGTCTAAGGTAGTGTACTAATGAAGAAAGTTTGATACAACACCTTCTAATTTAAAGCTTTTGAAAAAAGTTAGACTCCCCCTTCACACTCCGTGTAGGAGTCCGAGTAACGAGGAATCTCCCCAGAGGGGATTCCTCTTATGAGGAATGTAGCACCAAAACACCCCCATTTTTGGTATCAAGCTATGAACATCAACATGTTCACGGTGATACACTTACGATATTCGAATGAAAGAAATTTTATTGATAAGTTTTACTTATGGTCGTGCTAGAAACTTTTTAGTTTAGAAAAGGAAAAACTGAATGATTTATTACGGTTCAAACCCTGTGTCAGGAGTAGCCGGTAACGGTGGTTCTATCGTTGACGTTCCAGATGACGTAAACATGGTGTGTCTTAGAGGACAATATGCCAGCTCATTACAACTTCTAGATGAAAATGCTCAACTACTGGCCTACGCTATTCCTTGCGCAAGTTGTGTGTCAAACCAAGTTTGTTTCTCTATCTCTCTGAGTGAAGGAGTAAACCCGCCTAAAGTGTTTGTACCTTCTTATTGTACATACACCTTCGGACTAATGGTTCAAGACCTGCAACTCTAAACTTATACACTAGGGGTAGTTAGTTCTGCCCCTTTCTCTATGAGGATAACTTATATGTCAAACGTAAGAATTCACCCACTAGCTTTTGTGCCTGTTGGTAGTGAAGTCGTCCTAACAGGAGCTGGTGCAGGAGCCGGAACGTACACTACTGGTTCTGTAGATGTGACAGGTGTTAGTGGTATCATCGTTCAAGGTGGCTCGGACTTTTCAGTGTTCAGCTTTACCCAAGCAGTTTCGGACGCTTCTGACGGACTCATTCTACTGTCAGACGGTAGAACAAGTACCTTCTGGTTCAACAAACAAACACCTACTCTTTACTACGCTATTCACAACGCTGGTGTAATTAGATACCAACTTATCGTACCTGCAGGTGGGAGTAGATAATGAGCAACGTCAGACTTCACAAAACAGCCCTCACACCAGTCGGTAACGCTCAATTAGCAGACGACGGTCAAAGTGTGTTAACTTTCCCTGCAGGAGCTAGTGGTATTTTGTTTCAACCCACAACGAGTGGTACCTTTCTAATTTCCTTTGACGATGCTCCTACAAACGCGTTAACTGACGGTCTTAGTTTATTAAATGGTCTACCAGTCGATACTTACGTATTTTGGGTTGACCCTGTACAGACTCCTAGTATTTACGTCTACTGTCAACCCGGAAAAGACCTTAGGTACCAGTTTATTGCCTATTCAGGTAAGGGGTGTAGCTAATGGTTGTTAGACATAGACTTCACCATGACGCTGTTTCGTTCGTTGGTACAGTAGTTAACGTAGCAACAGATGGAGCCTCTTCAATTGAGGTACCGGAAGGAGCTAGTGGTATTCTGTTCCAAGGACACTCTGAGGCACCAAACTCTGAACACACTTATTTGTCTTTCTCCAATGAGGTAACTCAAGAGGAAGAAGGACTAGAAGTAGAAGAATTTGTATGGAAGGTTTGGTGGTTCAACCCTAGAGAAACAACACACATCCACATCTTTAACGAAGTAAACGCAGAGTTCCGTTACCAATTTCTAAAACCAGCAGTCGAGAGGTACTAAAATGAACAAACACGAAAGACAACAGAAAATGCTTAGAAACAAACACCTTAAGTCTATTATGGACATTATGAAAAGACACCACATCTCAGTGGAAGAAATTAAGGAGTTTAGTTCTTCGTACAAAACAGTTAGACAACAACTGTTAGAAAAGCGTGAGAAAAAACTAGCTGAACAGAAAAACCTGTTAAATTTAGCAAAAGCTAGAGAGGCCTTAGCAAACAAACGTAAGGAGAAAGAAAATGGGAAGTAAACCTAAAGCTAACGTAGTAAACTATGACGCTTCTATTAAGTCTGCTCAAATGAAGAGTCGCTCCCTTGAGCTACTCGGACAAGCACAAATGGAAGCTTATTCTAGTCAGAAACTGGCTAAGTATGCAGGAGAACGAGCTGTACAAGACATTAACAGTGGACTCTCCTTGTTAGGTGACTACTTGAAAGACAGAAACCAAGTGGTACAAAACCAAACACCTATTTACCAGAGTTTCCTATCTAATAGTACTCAAACTACTGGAGACTATGCTGAGAAAGCTTCTGGTGTATTAAGCAACATTTCTGGGGGGTACACAAGTGGCTAATGCTTACGACTATGGAAGACAAGGAAACACCTTTGACGCTTGGAGAGGGGCTTTATCCTATGCTGACTTACAAGGTTTAGACACAAACGTTTTGAGTGGTGAGCAACACAACTTAGTGGCAGCTTATGTGGCAGCTACTGGACAAAACATTGACCCCTCGGCTACTCTAAACTCTGACAACTACGGTAGAGACTACTGGATGAACTTGTACACCCAAGCTCAACAGTGGATGAACCAGCGTGAGCAAGAGTTTGCTTCTGGTCGTGCAGACTACGAAATTGAGGTAGCTAACACAAAACAACAAGAGTTGATGGACTACGCTTCCTCATTGGAAGCTGAGTATGGAGCTAATGCGGCTACTCAGTACGCTCAGTTACAGAGCCAGCTTGCCGATATGCAGGCTGGTTACAACGAGTCTATGTCTTTGTTCCAAGAAGCTCAACAACAGGCCTCAGTGGCTCAGCAACGTGCCGAGGAGCAGCGTTCTGCTGAAGAGTCTAGACTGGCTAAGAGGGGTGTAGGAGTAGAACAAAAAAGACTTAGAGAAGGTGGCTTCATTACTGACGACGACGCCTTCCAAGGAGAAATGTCTCAGTTTGGTACATATTGGAGCGAACTATCCGACCAATTAGGTACACAAGGTTATGACATCTCCGCACTTCTTGGAGATGAGTATTCAGGGATTGACGAGTCTATTAGTGGAGCTTTTAGTACCCAAAGTGAATACGAGAACTTCTTGTCAGAGTACGCTGGTAGAAACGTAGGCCAACAAGGTATTTTAGACGAGTTCGGTAGTGGTTCAGCATTCGGAGCTTACGCGGACAACTTAGTCGACCAATACCAACAACAGTACGACTCTTATTCAACTCAAATTCAAGACTCTCTGTCTAACTTAGGTTCTATTTACCAAGCTTACTCTTCTATTGGTAACTTAGACAACGCTCTAGGAGCAAAGGCAGACTTAGGTTCTATGTCAGACCAGTATGCTTCTTATGCTTCAGACTACCAAGATTATGCTAACAAATTAGCTGGTTTGTATTCTACTGAAAATACCTCAAAAGGACTTGAAATTTTAAACCAGTACACAGGAAATTTAGCAGAGAATACTGGCGAGTTTGAAGCTGCTCAGTCTGACTATACCAACATGTACAACGACTACTATAACCAGTTACAAGGTTTGTACGGTAACGTAGAAGCTGTTAAGTCGGGACTGTTCAGTAACACTGCTTCCAACTTGTCTGGACAGTTACAAACCAGTGCTAGTTCCTTGGGTAGCTTGTTAGGTGAACAAGAGAACGAATTAATGGACTTACAGAACCTGTACTCTAACACAGTCTCTCAATTTGTAGACAGAAGGTTAGCAGAAAAACAGAGTTTACTCAGTCAAAGACAACAAAACAAAGCTAACAGACAACGTAACACAGCCCTTACGAAGTCTGGTCAAAGAAGTCCTCAGGCTAGAACTGTGGGACTTAGCAGTAACCTAACAAGGGGCTATTCTTTATTAGGAGCTTAGAAAATGGTAACACCTAATTACGGTACAACCCGACAAACATTCGACCATCAGATTGTATACAGTCAGACAAAGTTTAACCTCGTATTCTACGGAAACGGTTCTATTGATGACAGTCCTGACCTAAATCTGTACCTTTTACGGGAAGATAGAGACTCACAAGCTTTCTACATTCCTGAAAAAACTATTATTCAGATGAACTGGCGCGGACTCATCTACGACGAAACTGACGACGTTTACGAAGAAGTGTACGAAACTGGTGCCACTTTAACGCGTGCATCTGGTGGTGATGTAACTTACACTGGTGGAGAAATTGAGTCAGCCACTGCTCTTTCTATTACACCAACAGCTAACACTACTGTACAAGGCTTAGAAGTAGTTGTCAGTGCTGACGCTGCTGCAGACGCTTCTACTGTTGGTATTTACTTGGTAGCTGAATGTATCTGTCTGAATGAAGATACTTATAAGCAAATTCTACCGAGTGCTGCCACTGCCACGCTAACTGCTGCTGAATAACTTAGTACACTAAATAGGAGACAAACCACCATGACTAGAAGAAGACGTAAGAGTGAAAGAACTAAACCTACTAAGTCTACTTTAGTGAAAGCTTTAGTAGACAAATGGACTTTTGCTGAACTAATTGACTTTCATGGTGGCTCTTCTTCATTTGGAGAATGCCACAAGGAACTTGTAAATTGGCAAGACATTGACGAAAGAGAACATAGAAGACAGCTCGTTTTAATGCCACGTGGACACTTAAAAACTACTGTAGCCACTGTTCTAGATATTTTACACTCTTTGTACGTTAACCCTAATTTACGTATTTTTATTGGGTCAGGAAACCAGAGTCTAGCGAAAGCTATTCTTCGTGAGTGTATGTCAAACTTTACAGATACATGGTTACAAGAAAACGTTTGGAACAACAGACCACATTTCGAAGGTCGAATGATTCCTATCCTAGACTCTTATGGACGTATGCAACAGTACAAAAAGAAAAGAGACGCTGTACTAGACGAAGGTGGAGATATTGACGGAGCAGACTTAGACACAGACGAATGTAAGAAAGTTATTTGGAGACAAGACTTAGGTATTCAGCTTGTTAGACCTGACAAACTAAAAGAACCTTCTGTCGTCATTGGTAGTGTACAAAGTCCTTCTACAGGGTTTCACTATGACCGTTTATACTTTGACGATATCATTAACTTTGATAACTACGATAAACCAGATAAAATTGAGCGTTTAGATACGTGGCGAAATGATATGTTCAACGTACTAGATGACGCTTTCTTTGATGAAGATTTAAGAGACCGTCTATACTCTCTGTCTCGTTCGAAAAAGTACAGAAAAGTATTTGACAAACACTGTTGGGTAGGTGGTGACATCTTCGTTGTAGGTACCCGTTACTTTAAGCATGACTGGTATAAGAAACTAATTGACTTAGAAGAAACTGACGAAGACTCTAGTTTTAGAACCTACGTTAGAAACATCTACAAAAATGGAATGGATAACACTGGTGGGTACCTTTGGCACGAAAGATGGAATGAACGTATTGAGAAACAGCGTAGAATGGACACAAGTAAGAAAAACTTCTATGCTCAGTACCTAAATAGAATTGTACTCAGTGAAGAACAAACTATTCCTTGGGAAAAGATGTGTACTCTAAACCCTGCAGGTTTAGAAAGAAGAGAGGGTGTACCTAGAGTTCTGTACAAAACAAGTGAAGAAACACTAGACATTATGCCTTCTATGACAATTGACCCTGCTGCTACTTACAACGAAAACAGTGACTACACAGCTATTGTAGTTGGTGGTAAAGATAAGAAGGGTAACTTATACGTTTTAGACTTGTGGTGTGGTAAAGAGCCTAGTGTCAAATGGGTTAAGCGTGCTTACGATATGTGTAGAAAGTGGAATATAAAGCGTATTCACCTTGAAACTGTAGCGTTTGCTAACGAACTCAAGACCACTTTCCAGTTACTGAGACCTAACGATTACCCTGTGTATGTAGCAGACGTTAAGCCTAAGTCTATGACGACTAAGAAGGAGAGAATTGAGAACGGACTTCAACCTTTAACAGAGAATGGAATGGTTTATGTACAACCTTGGATGAGCAAGCTTGAGTATGTTACAGAACAGTTTGACTTCTTTCCTTCCGAGTCTGTTAAGGACGACGTACCTGACGCTTTCCAAATGCTTAACGAAGTTACGAAAACACCAGCTAAGCTAAAAGGTCAAGAGAAACTTTGTAGAATGCCCATTAATTCCCGTTGGGGAGGAACTTACTAATGCAAAATACTAATAAAAGAGTAGATAAGAGTCAGTTTATCTACACTGAAACAGAGAAACGTCCAGCCCCTTTAGAGTACGTAGAAATTGTGGACTACGTAAAAGCTAAGTGTAAGAGTTGGGCTGGTGATAGACAACCACTAGAAGAGGACTGGAAAGCTGCTTGGGCAGAGTATTTCAGTAACTCACGCTCTGCTGAAATTATTCGACAAGAAGCTGTCTTACAAATTGGGGATGTACAGACTGACTGGAGACACAAAATCCCTACTGGTAAAGCGTTTGAGCTTGTAGAAGACGCTAACTCTTACTTACAAGACGCTTTCTTTCCAAATAAACAGTGGTTTGACTTATACCCTAAACACCCTATTCAAGACCCTGAATGGGAAGAACTTTTAAGTGTAACTCAGAAATACATTCAACATAAGCTGGATGATGCTAATTTCCAAGACTGGTGGGATGTAAACGTTAGACAAGCCCTTATTGTGGGTACCTCAGCTCTAGCCTTACCTTGGAGATACGAAACTAAAACGTCTAAGAAGAATAGAGTTGTAACAGCCTCTGATGGAGATAGAAAGGTTGTACAACGAGAAGAAACACAAATTGTCAAGAACGGGTTAGACTTACAGGTCATTGACATGTTTGACTTCTACCTTGACCCTTACGCTTTAGACTCTAACAACGCTAACTGTGTTCGTAAGATGTACAAGACTAAAGCTGAAATTATCAACTTGGTAAAGAACGGAACATACCCATTAGCCAGCGTTAATGACATCTATGAGCTTAACAAAGAAGGTTCGAGTGATAATAGTCATTCGACTACACAGAAGACGGATAAACACTGGATGAATGGGACTACACAAAGTGAGTACGACCCAAACGAAAAACTTGTTGTGTACGAATACTGGGGTGACATCATTACTAAAGGGTGTACATTCTTTGACGTTTGTGCAACTATTGTAGATGGAATTCTACTAGACTTTCAAGCTAACCCTTTCTGGGGTGGGAAACCTTTTGTAATTACCACTTTAGTACCCTTACAAGACTCTCCTTACGGGTTAGGTTTACTCAGTCCTATTCTTGGACAGTTACACCAAATGTTTGTAACTCAGAACCATCGTTTAGACTGTAGTGAATTAGTTATTAACCCAATGTGGTTAGTAGTTAATGACGGTACGTTAGACATGGACGACCTTTATAGTCAACCGGCTAAAATTATTCAAGTAGGAGCTTTGGATAACATTCAACAGCTACAGTTTAATACTTCCTCTCTTGGTGTATCTGTTCAAGACGAACAACTCTTAGAACAGAGAATTGAAAGAGTAACAGGTATTAACCCTTATATTGGACAAGGAATGGGTAGAGATGCAGAGCGTGTAACTGCTGAGGAAGTTCAGTCTAAAAGAGAAGCTGGTGGTACAAGATTAGGCAGATACCATAAGCATATTGAGACAAACGCACTCTCAACTCTTCTTAAGAAAGCTTACTCCTATATGCAACAATTCGTTGTGGATGATGAAACCATAAGAGTTAACAAGGAAATTCAAGGAAGTACCAGAGGTGGCTACGAGTTTATTACTGTAGGAGCTGAGGAACTCGAAAATGAAATGGACATTGTTCCTGTTGGTTCTGACTGGGTTATTGACAAAGAACGTGAAATTCGTGAAAGAATTGACTTTATCACATTGGTATCTCAACATCCCGACATGTCACAAATGATGAACTGGGAAGAAGTCCTAAAAGACTTGGCTCGTAGATTAGTCAAGCAAGACTGGGAGAAATACCTAAGCCTTAACGGACAACAACAGGTAATCCCCGAGGAAATGGGTGCTAACACCTTACCTGAAGAGGGAACATCACCTGAGGTAATGCCCCAAGAACAGGCTCTACCACCAGCTCAGCCAGCTTCAACAGTCCCTTTAGAACAGAGACTAGCTGAAGGAATGCCACCTGATGTACAACAGTCGTTGGCTCAAGCTGTAGGAGACCCACAGAAACTCGCACAACTATTACAAGCAGGTAACTTATAATGACAGAATATCAAGCAACTCCAGAAGGTAACACTATTCCTATGGGACAGGAGATTACAGAGTCTCAGTCCCAACAAGGTTCAGGCTACATTAACACGAGTAGTCAAGTACCTACTCAACACCAACAAGAAAAAGAAGTTGAGAGTTTTCAAGCTCAACAGGACTACCAAGCTCTTCAAGAGAAACTTGGAGTTAACTTAGACGAACTACAACAACAACCCCCTCAAGAAGGTGAAAAAGTAGAAGAGGTACCTAAACAGCCTACTCAAGAAGAGTTACAGAAGTTAGCTCAGATGAAAGCTCAAGTGGACTTCATGAAGAAGTTCAATACAAAAGAGGGTGAGCGTTTTCGTAACGAGTTTAAAGACTACATGGGTGTTGACCCATTAGACGCTTTTCAGTCTATTCACCAGACCAGAGAGGTAGTACAACAATTAGCAGCTTGGAAGGCTCAACAAGAGAACGAACGAGCTGTAAGCACACTGAAACAAGAATGGGGTGATGAATTCGAGCCTGTATGGACTGAAGTAAGAGAACGGTTCAACAAGCTCCCACAACACATGAAAAAAGCCCTTGACAACGTTGAAGGTGCTAGATTATTGGCAGCACAAATTAAGACAGAACGCCTACGTAACGGTGGAAGTCATGTGCCAAATTTTGATAGAGGTGGTTCTACTGGTGTAACCTCTAACATCCGTAACTCAGGTTCGCCTAGTGGATTTATTAAGACCAGTGATTTTTTCAACGACAAAGTTAGTGAAGCTGAATATGTACGAGCTTTACAACAAGGTCGAGTTATCAAAGACATGTAATTTGGAGTTTAACCAACAATGCCCTATACACAACCAGCTCCCCAAGGTACGCAGTTCACTAATAACACTTCTAGTGTATTTATTCCGGAAATTTGGTCTAAGGACTTAATTAAACACCGTGATGAAAACTTAGTGTTTAAAGATATGGTTTCTATGATTAACTTCAACGGTGGTCGTGGTGACACTATCTACATCCCTTATGTATCTAATTTAGCTGTTAACAACAAAGCTGCAGGCGCACCTGTAACTTATCAAGCATTTACGGATAACCGTTGGCAAATGACAGTAAACAGATACAAAGAGGTTAGCTTCGCTATCGACAAGTTCTTAGAAGTTTTCCAAGACCGTGACCTCCGAGCTATTTATACTGAGCGTGCAGGCTTCGCTTTAGCCCGTGACATTGAGTATAGTATTTTAGCAGAACGAGCAACTATTAACGGGTACAATTCTGCCTCTAACGTTGTTAGTAATTCAACCTCTGGTATCACTTATGCTGACGTCCTAGCAGCTATGGAAATTCTAGACTTGGCTAATGTACCTCGTCAAGGACGTAAACTTGTAATTGACCCTTCACAGCTCTACAGTTTGTTAGCTCAAGATGAGTTTATTTCTGCAGACTACAATACAGGAAACGCGGTTTCCACTGGTGTAGTTGGACAAATCTGTGGTATTCCTGTTAAGATTACTACGTCTATTGTAGCTAACTCTACGACTGGGTACGAAAACGGAGAAGGAGCTGCTGGACAACCCACTGCTGGTATGACTTCTAGCCCGTACTTCCCAACTCAAAGTCCAGCGTTACGTGACGGAACTAGCGTAACTGCTTCAGGCTTAACTGCTGGATACCACACAGCTATTCTTACTCACCCTGACTGGTTAAAACTAGCTATGGTTAAAATGCCTAGTGTAGACGCTGACTGGTCAACTGACTACCAAGAGTGGCACGTAGTTCAGACTCAGATTTATGACTGTGAAGTGTACCGACCAGAATCCGCAGTTATTATCAATACTGATGAAGACGCGGCTGTTTAATCTTTAGTTCCCTCGTTTGCGGGTAGTTAACGCTACCCTTTCTTTCACTTTTTAGGAGACACACATGACACGAAGAGACGAAATTCTTAGACTTCGACAAGGTGGTAACGCTGCTGAGTTACCTGTAACAATTACATCTACACCTGCTGAACTAAACATTCTAGACGGTGTTACTTCAACTGCTACGGAACTTAACTACTTAGATGGTCGAGAACCGTATCTGTTAGCTTGTAGTGGTGACGTTACAACTATGAGTGACGACTACACAACTGTTTTAGGTGACGCTGGTACTTGCTTCAACGCTGGTACTATTTCTGGTAAAACGTTAACTATTCCTGCTAACGCTACTGTAGCTTACCCTGTTGGTACAGTTTTCACTGTTTATAAAAGTACGAACGACTTAACACTAGCTGTTACGACTGACACGCTTTTAGGAAGTACAACTATTACAGCTACTTCTACTAGCCTCATCATTAAGGTAGCTTCTACGACTTGGCTACACTTAGCTGGTGCTTATTAATCTGTACATGGTTTGTTTCGAGGTTGGGCGGTGGTTAACACCGTCCTTTTTATTTTATGACTACAACAAAGCTAGACTTGGTTAACAGAGTATTAGACTCTGTAGGAGAACGAAGAGTAACAGCTACGTCTGGAGATAACAGAGCCACTATTGTAGAGGACTGTATTCAGCTAGCCTTAGATGAAATTAGTACATCAGCAAGTTGGACTCAACTAAAGAATGTACAGACTCCAGATAGTTGGAGTAGCGACGTTGCCACAATTGACAGTACGAATGAGGTTTACTCAGTTAAGGGTGTGTATTGGTATAGTAGTCCAGACGGGGCTGCTGAAACTAACTACGACTACTCAAAGTATGTTGTACCCTTCTTAACTAATGAGGAGTTTCTTAGACACCAACAGTGGAACTACGACAGTGACGCTGTTTTAGTACCTCAAATGTGGACTTACGTTACTGACCAAACAATTAAACTTAGTCCGTACCCAACAGACGCTACCGAACAAGGAAAAATCTTTGTAGAGTATTACTACATTCCTAGTATTCCTTCAACTGACAATGACAGTTATACTCCTTCAGACCGTTGGATGAGAATGGTAGAACTTAGAGCTTCGTCCTTATTCGCTTTAAAGTTTGTGGGAGACTATAACTTACACCAAGTGTTTAACGTTGAGTACACTCAGTTAAAAAGAAACCTAAGTAAAAGAGACGTTGGACTACCCTCTGGTGGTTATTCAATGTACGCAGGTCGCAGAACTAGAAACGTTAGAAGATGGAGCTAACCTATGAACATGCAAAGAGAAATTGACAAAGATGGGCTTTTGCTCACAGAGAACTTTGGTGGGTTAAACGTAGAGTCTTCACCCATCAATATGCCCATTAGTGACTCTCCTGAAATGATGAATATTCGAGTAAGCTCTTCTGGTGTACTAAAGAAAAGAAGAGGCTCTCGTTTAGTTGTGGGTGACTTAGAAAAAGCTCATACACTAATTCCTTTTAAGTTGCTGAACGGACAACAGATGATGGTTGTCATTGAAGGAACAGAACTCATTGTGTATAAAGTACCAGAAACACTAGGAAGTTCTTGGGTAGAGATTGAGCGTTGCGAACCCTTTAAAGGACTAACTGACGAGAAATACTACACTCAATACAGTTGGACAATTACTAAAGAGAGAATTCCTCGAATTATTATTGTGAGTCCAAACAATGTACCTATTCAGTTAGTTATTCTTCAAGAAGAGACACAGTACGCTTCTCCAAACACTTACGTACGAATTGGCTACAACTACGGTAGATACTATACCGATGCCTCTAACGCTTTCTATTTTGATGAAGACGGTGCGCATTATGCCACTACCTCTATTACTCAGACTTCTCCAACTACTACCCAGTTTAACCTAACTACTCAACCTGCAGCTAGTAAGAATGGGGTTATTTGTAGTTTTGCTTTCCACTGGTGGGCAGAGGCTAAGTTAATTAAAAACGACCAAATTTATGACTCTTACTTTCGTTTTAATACTAACCAGACTGCTGACTGTGTTGTAGAAACTCCTTCTAACCTTTTGTACGGTTTAGCGGAAGACTACACATTCTGGGATGGTGACGGTACTTGGGTTGTACCCCTATTTCCTGAAGAGGACAATGGGAGTACCAGAAACTGGTTTAGTCCTGACGTTGACCCTAACGTTAACGCTACTAATGTGGCTACAGCTTTTTGGTGGAGTGACGGTCAGTACGTTTATGGGGGAACTTACGACGTTAATTCTTCTACGAACTATGTAGCTTCAACTGCTAACTACATTAAGACTGGTCTAACACACTTAACGTTTGGTGGAGTTAAACAGTATAGTGGCGCATTCACTCAACCACCAGACCCCATTCATTACATGAGAGGACACTACCTTCCCTTTAGAGGTGGGTTAGGTACATCAGGCAACTCTTTACTCGTAACGACGTCTAAAGCTACTCATACGTTCAGAGACGGTAGTGCGGCTCTTCAAGCCTACACCACTCAGCCTAACTATTCTCTGAGAGAGTCTGACAATACTGTTGTTACCTCTGCTGCCTCTGCTACAGGAGACTTCATCTTTTTCGACATGAACTATCCTATGGGTATCCAAGGAGAAGCTGCCAACGTTATCTATACCACAAAACCAGACGCTGTTGGAAGTGACGCTGCTTCTAATATTTGGGCTGTTGGAACTGACGGTGGTTGTATGGAAGCTTGGGGAATTAGTCGGTATGCTAACTACTACACTAGCGACTTTCCAGACGTTGTTGCTCAGTACCAAGGACGCTTAGTTTTAAGTGGTTTTGACTCAGACAAGTCCGCTATTCTTATGAGTTGTGTAGGTTCTAACTCAGGTTGGGACGGTGGTGGTGGTGACGAAATTAAGGGGAGAAATTGGCAAGTTACTTTGTCAGACCCAACTGTTGCTACAAACCCACTAGAAGTTAGACTCAGCTTAGAACAGGACGAAAGAATTACGGATATGAAGCAGTGGTACGATAGCTTGTTCGTAACTACTAACAGAAGTGTGTACAGAGTCCACGGTGGTGGTGGGGTAGCAGTTACACCCCTAAATGTATTCGTATCAAAAGTAGCGAATGTGGGTGGTTTTAGAGGTACACTAACCTTAACTAAAGAAGGACTTTTCTTTCTTAGTCCTAGTGGTGTTTATCAAATTGGTGTTAACTCAGACTCAGAGTCTTACCAAGTTGCCAACGTGGGTTTAAAGATTAGGAACCACCTTCTTAGTGGTACAACAAACGGTAGAGAAATTGGCTACCTCGTGTATGACTCAGAGGAAAACGTACTTTATGCGGGAGTAGGTGACTACATTAATTCAGACATTCCTAGACGCTTGTTTGTGTACTTTGTTGACAGAAAGGCTTGGAGTGAATACTGTATCCATAACGGTTTCTTTCCTGCTCGTCATGGAGCTTCAATGGACGGAAGACTCTGGTTTTCTTTCAAGCATGAAGACTCTACTTTTACGTCCGCTTCTCCTGATGGACTAGGACAAAGCTCAGTTTACGCTAGTGAAATTTGTGAGTTCAAAATTGGGTACCAAGACTTCGTTAAGCTTGTTACTTTGAACTACTATGACTTCGTAACTAATGCGGATAATGACTTCACAAAAGCAGCCTACATTAGGGTACCTCGTTCTACACAAGCTTGGAACAGTGCGTCTTTCACCTCTACGGGTGACATCCTGCTAGACTTAAGAAATAACCCTGACTCAGGTAACTCTTTCAGACTTCTTCCTTTTGTGGACGATGCCTCGAACCTAAGCGTTTCTAATCCATCCACTGCTAGTATTCTAACGCTAGATACTGACTATTTTAGAACAAACCCTCAGTACCTACTAATTAAGGACGGTAACTTTGACACAGGTACACTAGACATTCGCTTACTCGACGACAATGGAGTACACAGTGGAATTAGTGCCTATGACCACAAAAACACAGAGTACCTAGAAGAGTCGACTGCTTACAGTATTACTTCTGACTATGGAACTAATACCATCTTAGCTTATGCTTCAGACAACGGAACTGGTTACGACGGTGAGGATGTGTACTTAGCTTACAATTATCCTTGTTGGTGGTTTAGTCCTGTGTTTACTCGTTCTAACATAGCTTCGTACAAAAGAATGTTGTACTGGTACGGAATGTTTGGGAGTACTGGTTATACAGACTACAAGTTTGGAAACCTTTCTCAGGTAACAAGCGAGACTAACGCTGACCCTCGCTACATTAGATGGGACAAGTTCAACGTAGCTATTGTTGCACACGGAATTAGAGGTGGACAGAAGTATACGGACATTCAAGGTGCTGAGTCTATCAAGGACACCGATAATGACGCTCCACAGTGGAATGATTACTGGAGAGTAGCTAACTACTTAAGAGGAAACTACACTGACTTTCAGTTTGTTATTTACTCGTTTAACGAAGGTGGCTTCGAAATGGTAGGTTATCAAATTGATACGGAGAGTAAAGGTCGGACAAGTAGACGGGCTAGATATGGTTAGCAAATTTGAAATTGAAATTGAGGGAGAATCTGTAAATTGTACATTTAGCTTGCCAGCTTGTGTATTCAGAAGAGTATTCTCCCTTTCTCTGGCTTTGTTAGTAGGCTTACTCGGAACCGTTGGTTTTAAGTTAGAACTAACAAAAACTAGACAAAGTGACACAAACACAGAGGTGTTAAAATGACAATGAACTTAATTCTAAACGTGTGGTTACTATTCTATAACCCACAAATTCTAGTAAAACAAGTAAATACAGAGGAGGTGTACTAATGGCTGCATCAGGAGCTATTTCCTCAGTCGTAGGCGCAACTTCCTCTTTAATTGGGGGTGGTGGTAGTAGTCCTACCCAATATGTACCAAACTACGAAAGTGAGAATATGGTTAACGAAGCCTATATGAGCTTTCTTAGTGACTCTTATGACCAGCAGTTAGAACTGGTCAACTCTCAATATAGTATTGACTCGGACTTAACGGACGTTACCTACAAAATGTACGTCGAGCAGTTAGCTGCTGATAAAGCGTCTAGTTATGACCAGTTATACAATTCGTACCTACAGAGTTTATCCCAGTCCTATATGACTGAAAGTAACTTAGAGATGCAGAATTTAGCTGATATCTATGAGTTAGAATCTAAGAAACTCTCTGCTAACTTAGAGTACCAAAACACTATGGACTCTATTAGTAACGCTAGAGCTGGTAGGGAAGCTATTGGAAGACTCCAAGCTGAGGAGTATGAGTCCGGACTTGAGTCTAGTAAACGTGGTATTGAAGACCTAAGAAAGGGTAAGGAATTAGAAGACCAATCTTATAACCTTCAACGAGCAGACTTAGGACTAGCCTTTGACAATTTGACAGAAAACGAGAAAGCTTTACTCTTACAAAGAGAAGGTTCTAGAGACCAGTTAACCAGTGAGTTAGCCTCTATTAACGCTGGTCGTTCTGAAGCTCAGTCTTCTTTAAGTCAAAACGTGGCTAGTATTGAAAACCAAAGACAACAGTTAATGAATGCTTTTATTCAACAGAATACTCAGAACGTTCAAGCTGTTGCTCAGTTACAAGCTCAGCAAGCTGCTCAAGGTCAACAAGACACTACTGGTGGTATTCAGCAACAACAGGCTTTAGACCCTAACGTACAAAACCAGCGTTTAGCAAGTGAAGAAATGTTACGAACTCAACAAGGTTTTGCTCAAAACGCCTACAATAGAAATATGGGTCAGTTAGATACACAAGAGGCTCTTACTCAAAGAGGGTACCAAAGAGGCTTAGAAAGTAACGACCTTCAAATGAGACAGGCTGGACTACAGAGACAAGGAATGGAGAACCAAGCTCAACAGCTAGGTTTACAACAACAAGGCTCTGACCAACAGTACCAAAGTAACTTAGCTAACCTTCAAGACCAACAGAGTTCTTTCATTAACAACTACTACGGTCAACGAGTTACTGGACAGGTACTACCAGAACAAGAGGCACAGTTAGCTGAACGTGCAGCCACTCAAGGACAGAACTTTACACAAGGTAGTTTAGAAATGAGTGACCTTCAAAGACAATATGGGTATGACGTTGACAAGCAGGTTATTGGTTCTAGTAGAGAACTAGACGCTGCTAACTTCAACTCATACTATGACCTAATTGGTAGCAACTACGACTATAACAAGCAGTCAACCTTAGCAGGATACTGGTCTGACTTAGCTTCTAACGCTACTAACAGAGCTGCTACGGTTTCTGGGTTAGGTTCTAGTTACAGTGGACAGATGAGCCAATTAGCAGCCTCTCAGAGAACGACTCCTCAAGTGAGTAAGTCTGGTGGGGGTGGTGGCTTTAACTTTGGTGGACTAGGACAGGCACTCTCTAGTGGTATCGGTCTTCTAAGTGGTAACAGAGGTGGAACTAACAACTCTAATTTGTACGTTACTTCAGACTATGGTACGTACAGTAGTTACGACCCAAGTTATGCTACTGACTGGTCAGGTTCAAGTTATTCAGGTTTTATTAGTGGAGCGAATTTCTAATGGTTAGAAGAAGTGGAAGTAATGTACCTCAGTCTGGTGTACAACCACCTGAACTGTACCAAACAGCCGGAGAGAACTATGCACGAATTAGACAGAACACTATGTCTAACTTTGACGCTGCTAGACAAGCAACGGCTGGTGTGGCTCAAGCTAATGCTGCAAATACACAAGCAGACTTAGCTCGTTTAAGAGAAATGGAGAATTTCCGAGCTGCTCAAATCCAAGCTCAGAATTTCAACAACCAACAAAGTGGTGGAGTTGCTCAAGGAATTGGACAAGTCGTACAAGGTTTAGTTGGTGGGTATGCTGCTCAGCAAGAACTAAAAAGTAAGCAAGAACAAGCTATGTACGAACGCCAATTAAAAGAGCGTAAGATGAGTTTGGATGAGAGAAAGTTTGCCTATCAAGTTCAATCTGAACAGGAAGAGTACCTACTAAAAAACCACGAAGAACGTTTAGGTTTAATGGGGAAAGCCTTAGAAACTTCAGTAGGTGAACTAGAAACTCGCTTAGTTGCGCAAGTGTCAAATATGTCCCGTCAAGAGGGAATGTCCTACGCTATTAATGAGTTCTCTCAAATGGAGAAAGAATACAAAGGACTATTTAGCCAGTACCCTGAAATTGGTATTCAGTACAGACAGGCTAAAACTAAAGTCCTTAACGGGTTGTGGAAAGACGTGGGAGAAAACTTTGAGAAGCAAATTAGCCAAGAAGTACATAGAGCTAGTGTACAAAAGATTACTGAGTTCAAAGCTAGTTTTACACCACTAGTCGCTCAGATTCCGTACATTACAAACTCTCAAGAAGCTCAGAAATACACAACAGATATTATCAACCAAGCTATTAGTTTAGCTCAAGGTGACGAGTCTTTCATGCAAACTGTGAAAAGAAACCCTGAAGCTTGGAACAGTTACATGGATGAAGTAGTTAAGTCTGTAATGGGAGCTTACGAGAAAGGAGCAGCTTCTAATGCGGCTGCGTTTGCTGAAGCTCAACGTATTGGCCAGTTTGCTAAGATGTTTGACGGGCAGGACATGACTGACCCAACAGTACGTGGTGCAGCGTCTGAATGGTTAGCAGCTAATGGAATGCCTCAGTCTCTTGTGTACAACCCTGACAAGTTTCCTACTACTAACGTGGAGTCAGCTAGACAACAAGTTGCGTACCTAGACAACCTAGAAAAACTAGCAGCTTCTCAACGTTCTAACGACCCTATGTTTCAGAAAGGTAGTAAAGAACATGAAATGGTTTTTAAAGCTAATGCTGCTCAAATTATCTATGACGTAGCTAACGGAAGTAAAGACCGTAACTACATGGAAAACTATATTCGTTCAAAAGCTGAAGAAGCAGAACGTTATGGTAGTTCAGACTCTGTGTATTGGAAGTCTCTACAAGACCGTTTTAAAGACTGGGATAAGGACTCACTACAGTACCAGAACCTGAAAGACCAGTACAATAAGGCTGTGCAGAAGTACGACCAGATGTACGGTAAGTTTAATGAGGGGGATACACAAGTCATTAGTGACCCCTTGACGAATAGAGCTACGCGAGTTAATGTGGAAGGAGAAGCAAAAGCTCCTAGTGTAACTCAGTTCCAACTAGACAAACAGAAAGTGTTAGTTGAGGACTTAGCAAAACAGACGGAACGCTTAAATATGAAGTGGCAACGTTACGGTCTAAACATTGAAGACCCTACTGACCCTACTTACTTAAACCACATTCAGAGACAAGCAGAGCCTGTTAAGAAGGCTATTGAGAAACGCTTGTTACAAAGTGGACATAGAGTTGACAACGAAGAGTACGTCTATGAGTACAGTGACCAAACTCCTTCTAGTGGTAGCCGAGTTCGCTCTGGTGTACCTCAGAGTCCACAGAGTAATGTGCCTATAAATTTTACTGGGGGTAGAGAGAGAAATGAGAACGTAGTGAGAGGACTACGAGGTGTACCTACTCTACCCAACAACAAAGCTCAAAATACACCTACTCTTCCCTTATCTCAAAACTTAGCTAAGCTAGATGGTGTTGGTTGGTCTCCTTTCGTAGATGGAAGTCCTAGACTACTAAAGCCTGAAGCGGACGAATACACAAAAGCTATTACTATGTCTGGTGGTAACAGAGTTGCTACCTTACAGGGTGGTGAAGTTATTTGGTCTGGTCAAGCTGGTGACATGGGTAACGTAGTTCTTATTAAGAACGGAGATGGACTAACTGAGGTATTGTACAATTTAGGTAGAGTTTCTGTCAAAAAGGGACAATACGTTAACCCTGCTCAATCTGTTGGTACCTCAAATGCGGGTAAACTAAAAATGGAGTTATGGGCTTCTACTAACCCTTTAAACAGTTTGTGGACTGGTGAAGGAAGAAACCAACAAGACCCACTAGCTTACATGCAACAGTTCAATGCTACAGTTCCTTTAGAACGTGGTGTTGGAGTAGTAGACGCTCAGGACTTTGGTTCTCACCAACCTACTAGAGGTGGTATTGTTTACCAGAACCCAAACTATGTAGTTAGTAATGGGTACATCTTTGACAGGCACTCTGGTAAGACTAGAAAGCTTACTGTTGATGAATTTGACTCATTCTACCCAGAAGGTTTAAAACGACCTGAAGTAGTGAATGAAACAGGTGAGTCTGTTGGGTATGACCAAACTCACGACGTTAAACCTATGAAGTACGTTGACAAAAAAGCAGAGGCTAGTTGGTACACTAAAGAGCCTGTTGTTAAAGAGTTACCTGAGAAGTTTGTGTTTGCTGCTGGACACAATAATACACTCGGACAAGGCGCACCTAAGGAAGCCGCGTTTACTCCTATTGTGACAAGAGCTATTGTACAAGAAGGTTTAAAACGAGGGTACGACGTTAGACTCCTAGAAACTAGCGGAAAGAGTTTAGGTAGTGTAGCTAGTGAAATGGGTGGACTTAGAAGACAAGGTTACTTTCCTATGGAGATTCATGGAGATGCTGCTGACAACAGTGGACGTTCTGGTGTTATCTTAGGTTCTATGTCACAATACTCAGAAGCTGAAAGACGCTTAGCTCAAGAGTTTGGTGGGTATGACTACCAGATGCATGAAGGTAAACTAGCTATGAGAAGCCAAGGTGTACCACTACTAGAAGTTGGTTCTATGAGTATGTTTCAAGACGAAGCTACTTGGGAAGAAGCTTCTGAAGAACTAGCCCGAAGATATTGGGACTCTATTGAGAAGGGTGGAACTCCCAAGGCTCAAGCTGGTTACGCTGGTTACAAGTCTCCTAACGACATTCCTAATTTTAGACCAGAAGCTAAACCTAACACTTCTAGAATGGTTGGAAACAGAAACGTTGGTAGAGGCATTTCCGGAGCTATTTCAGACGCTCAATCTAACAAGAGGTTAGTTGCTGACAGAACCATTGACCCTAGGTTAGCGGCTGCGTTAGACACCGTAGCGTGGACAGAAGGAACTGCTGGTGAGTTAGGGTACCAAACAACCTTCGCTCACAGAAACGCTTTCCCTAATGGTAGTTGGACTCCTCACCCTAGAAAACGAATTAGTGCGGGTGGTTACAGTTCAGACGCTACAGGTCGTTACCAATTCTTAGGTACATCTTGGGAAGCTGTATGGGGTGGACAAAACCAAGAAATGAACCCCACTGCTCAAGACCGTGCAGCAGTCAAAGAGATGGAGAGAGTTGGTGCAGCTAAACACTTCTTAGATGGGAACGTTGAAGAAGGTTTAAGAAACGCTGGAAGAAGTTGGGTCTCAATTATTTCAGACGTATCTGCTGACGCAAAACAAGGTAAAGTTCCTATTAGTGTAGCAAAAGCTTATTACCGAGAACGTTTGAAAATCTACCAAAAACTAAGAGGTACACAAGGGAAAGACCCAAGAACGTCTATTACCAATACGCCTCTAAAGAAAGCTTATGCTAGTGGTAAGAAGTACAACTATCGGTATGCTAAACCTAGTGCGAACGCTAACTTTGGGTACACTCAACTAGCTAACAATGAGTACGCTAGAAAGTCTCTTTACAGTGCCTCTGTTAAAACTGGTATTCCTCAACAATGGTTAGCTGACATCTTCATGAGTAGTCCTAACTCTTGGGGTAAACTAGAAACAGAGATAGTGAGTAAAGTAGCTGAGTACAGAAAGGTAGGACGTATTAACACTATTGAGGACGCTGCTCACGCTTTACTAGGAGAAAGAGAAATTTCTAAACTAGGTAAAGGAGCTGGTAGAGAATATAAGCCTACTGAGAAACGTAGAACAAGTTGGCACACTAACCCACGGTCTACTTGTACTATGTGTCAGAGTATGCTTCGCTCAGGACGCTTCACACCTCACCAAAGATAAGTGTACGACCCTCTTAACCGAGGGTCTTTTCGTGCTAAAACTTCAGCGTACTTATGAGAGGAAAAAGTATGCCTAACATCTTTGAAGAAAAGAATGAGGAGAATTTAGTACAAAATAGGGAAGTTCGGCCAATTAAAGGTAACAAGCCTGAGCCTCAACCTCAGCAGCAGCCTGAACCTCAACCACAAGAGACTCCTGTACAAAATGAACAAGTACAGGAAATGCCTCTTATGTTTAGAGATGGTTTTAACCCTGCACCTGTAGTACCACCTTCTGGTCATGGACAACTAAACGGAGTTACTCTAGCCGGTTCTAAAACGAGTGACCTTCTACAAAGAGAAGTACAAGCTCGTCAAACACAAGACAGTTCTATGTTAGACCAGTTTCTACAAGAGAACGTTTACAGGGAACCAGTGTCTACCAATGTGTCTCCTGAAATTCAAAGTCACATTGACTCAGCAGCAGACTTCTCAGCTTCACAAGAGGCTTGGAAAAAGTACGTTATTCCTAATAAGGTTGGTATCTCTAGTGGTACCACATTTAGTGAAGACGGAAGCGTTGTTAAGAGTGTACCCCAAGCTGAAGTAGAACGTTCTGTTAATGGACTTCAAAGTAGACTAGGAAGACAACTAGAAGAAAGGTTTGATAAGGATGGGTTTTGGAATAGAAACTTAAAGAGAGCTGGTGGTTTCTTTGAATACGGAAAGAACGCTTTAGAATATGCTAGAAACAAATACTTAACTGATGTACCTAACGTAGCTAAGCTTGCTACTGGAGCAGTTAACCCCTTCGTTAATTTACTTAGTGGAATTGACTTACCGAGTCCTGAAGAAATTGAGGAAGTAGAAAGAGAGTTTGTGGGTAAAACTCTACCAGACTTAAACGGTAGTGAGCGTTCTCTTGGGTACGAACTACAACCTTATGACTCTCCTGAGTTTGGAGAATACGGAAGGGCTGGTGTATTATCACTAGGTGCCTACCTTTTAAACTTACCAGAAAACATTGTGAGTGCTGGTGTGTATGAGTTTGCTGACACGTACAGAGAACATCTTAGACAAAACCAAGAAATTAAGAGTCCTATTCTAAGAACTACAATGAACGCTCTTTCTCCTTTAACCTCAGGTGGAGAAGCTCTTTTAAACTTAACTGTAGGTACAGCTATTGAAGGTATGAAAGAGGTTGTACAAGGTTCTACGGATGAGGGTGACAATAGACTTGTTCAGGTACTAAAAGGAAAGAACGTTAGTCTAGCTAACCGTTGGACTGAGAGAGATTACCTAGGAGTACAAGAACCAGAAACACTACCAGTGGGACAACTTAGTGGTAACTGGTATTGGGACTTACCAGAAAATATTCATGACAACTTACTCAAGCTCGGAATTAAAAGTGACCTGAGAGGGCTTCATTGGGCTACTCAAGGTACTTGCTACAGCTTTAGAGTTAGGACTAGACGCGCCTATTGACATGGGTATTGACTCAATTAAGCAGAGTGTGAAAGCTTTAAACGCTGCTGACCTGTTTAACGACACTGGACGAGTAGTTAGTAAAAACTTAGAAGCTGCTCCTAAACTACCAGAGTTACCTGCGGGTAAACAAGGTGGTGAACTTGCTACAACAGTTGCAGAAGAGAAAGAAATTGTTGAAGTTGTACAAGGAGAGTTTGTAACTTCCTATCCTGAGCTTCCTTCTGGTGTACCCTTAGTTAGAGGAGTTAATACTGAGTCTATCGTTCCGTACGAAGTTAAAGGACTACTAGAAGACTCTGCTGAAGTAACACCCTCTTTAAACGTTGTACGAATTACTAGCCCAGACTTAGTTGACACTACCTCAATTAGAGTGTACAATAAAGGGGTAGAAGAGGTTAGCTTCCCAGTGAAGGTTAGTCAAGAAGACCTTACCCCAAACGTTAACCGTGCGCAAGCTCTAAATGTACAATTAGACAATATGCACAATGCTAAGCCTCTATACAAAGATATTCCTGTTGTAGAAAGAGATATTGACGACTTGAGTAACTTAGCTCGTTCTCTAGTTGACGAGAACGGTAAAGCTTTAGTACCTAACAAGCAGTTAACTGAAGCAGAGTTAAGTGTTCTAATTGATGTGTATCCAGACGAATTTGTTACTTATGGGAAACACATTAACCCTTTAGTACCACATGCTAACACTGTCGAGTTAGAGTACGCCGTGCCTAAGACTGGCTTACGTGAGCCTAACTTAGACGTACCCTTTAGTCCGGACGTTGAAGGAAACCAAATTAAGTTTAGAGGTGGAAACTTAAATGTACCCACGGAAGCTGTTGGTAGAGTTTACAAAGGACACCCTACTGTAGCTAAGAACCCAGACTACTCAAAAGAAAAAGTTAGTGAAGTTCTTACTCCAATTGTCACACGCGTTAAAGAAAACATTAAAGGGGTTGACCCTTCTGTTGTAGATAGAGTAAAACTTCCTAAACCAGTAGCTGACTACTTTAGTTCAGAAGTTAGTAAACACTTACCCTTTAGACTTAGACTCTTAGAAGGTTACAGACTAGGTGAGTTAGAAGGTCGTGCGGAAACTATTCTACAAGGTAGTGAAGCAGTTAAGAAGCTACTAGACGCTAACGGTGCAACCGAGTTAGTGGAAGCTCACGGTCTACAAAAGTTTGGTGGTGTATGGAGTAATGAGTTCAGAAATAAACCTTGGCAAAGTATCATTGACGAAATGTACCCAGAAGGTACAAGAGTAATGGTTTGTTCTTGTAGTTCTGAAGCGTTTGGTAAAGCTAACCCACTTATGTTTGACACTTGGCAAGTAGTCACAAGTGGTAGTACTCCTAGTAAAGGAATTAGAAACTTACCTCTTGTACGTAACACTGGAGTTAAGAACCCTAATGAGGTACCTGCTACAGAACTTCCTTTAACAGAAGGACTAAATAAATTCCAGAAGAAAGTTAAACAAGGCGTATGGAGTAACTCAGAGTTAACTAAGCTTCGTTTACAAGAGGCACGTTTACCTGCTGAAGAAGTGTACACTACCTTAGCTAAACTTCCAAAAGAACTAAAAGGAAAAGCGAAAGAGACAATTTCAAAGGGTGGAGAATACATTGAGTCTTTGCGTCGTTTAGAATTCTTAGGTAAGAACTTGAGAGAAACTAAGCGTTATGTAGCAGACTTAGAAGGTATGTCACGTTCTATTGAAAGTAAGCTAGATACACTAGGTAAACTAGGACGTGGTGACATTAACGTGGAGAGTACACCAAGACAAGTGTTAGGTGGCTTTATGAGTTTACCTAAGAGTAAAGAAGTTGAAGAGTTTACTGAACAAGTTGCAAACGCTTTAGCTCTACGTGACGTAGCAGGAATGCCTGTTACTAAGTACCAAGTATTTGAAGGAGTTCCTACGAAGAACCACCTGTGGATGCACGGTACTCGGTACACTACAGATATTCGTGGTTATTTACCTGAGAACGGAAGTGGCGCACACGAGTTAGGAATTGGAGTGTACTTTACTCAGAACGAGGAATTAGCCAAAGCTCACGCTCTAGCGTTCGGTCATTCTAACGTACCTACCTCTTTCGAGGACTCTATTGGTGAACCTTCCATTCGTTACATGGACACTCGAAACATTCGTAACGTACTTTCCCTTAACGATGTACCTAGTAAGAAACAGTTTACGAGTTTGTTTAAAGACCCGTTTATGGAAGCTACTGGTGCAGATAGTGGAGCTTTGTTTACAGACTTTTGGAAGTACCATAAAGCTAACGGTGGACGTTATGCTGACACGTACGACAACTTCCGAGTTTGGCACTTTGAGAAGTACGGTGACGTTTCTGAAGAGCTAGTAAGAAACTTCCAAGTAGGAGCTTTCGGTAAGTTAAAGTCTGAGGGTATTGAAGCTGGTGTCTATGAAGGAGCTACTGGTGAAAAACTCCTTGTGGTGTACCAACCAGAGAAGCTTGTTAACTTTGACAATGCGCCTGTTGCTAAGCCTGACATTGACCCAACTGCTGCGGCTTTAGAAGCGCGTCGCTACGCTGACACGCATACACACTCTGTGAAGCCTAGTAAGGTAACTGAGTACAATAGACTAGAAAGTACACAAGAGGTTGCCGAATACACTAAACAGGTGTATACTGAAGGGTTAGCTAAACAGTACTTAGAACAAGCTGACGAGTTAGACAACTCCATTAAACTCTCTCAAGAACTAGAAGAAAGTGTTCGTTTAGAAAACGCTAGAGTGGAAGAAATGTTTGACAGTAAGGAAGCTGTAGAAACTGTTCTAGGAGCAGAGTCTTCAGAGGTCACTTCTCAAGTGTCCGACATTTTACAGAATAGTGAGACTTACAGAACGTACCGTAACCAGTACGAAAAAGAGTTGAGAGACTTAGACAAGAAACTTTCGAAACCTAAACTTTCTCAAGTTAAAAGAGCCGAACTCATTGAACAGAGAAAAGCTTTAGTAATGAAGGCTACTGAGGTAGAAGAAAGAGTGGAACACTTACGCAAAATTCTTCACTCTCTACACCCTGATGAACCTAAGGGTGGTAAAGTAGACGAAGTGTTAGGTGGTCTTAAGTCTATCCTTAAGTCACACAGAGTACAAACTCTCAACCCTAAATGGTACACAAGAAGTGGAGCCTATGCTAGACGCTCCTCTATTGAAAGACTAAGAGAGCGTTTTGTACGTTGGGCTTCTGAAAACTTAGACGCTTCTTTAGGTGGAGACTGGGGTAAAGTACAAGCTGACTTAGCTCGTATGAAACGACTTGGACAAGGTGAACTTTCACACCAACTAGCTGTTATGGAAGCTGACCAGAAAATTGCTCAGGTTATGGATGTGGTTGAACCTCAGCTTAGAAAGTACGGACTTAAACAGGACGAAATCTACGAGGTAGTTACTAACTTAGCAGAACTCCAAGCGAGTCCCTACATTTTAGAAGCTACTCTAAAAGCTAACACTAACACTGGTAAATACTTAGCTTCTTTACTAAACAGTAAGTTCTTAAAGTACAGTGAAGCTTACAACATTCCTAAGAGTGTACTAGAAGACGTAGCTATGGAAGTAAGAAAAATTCCAGCAGTCTACGAAGAAGTCAAACACATTATGGAGTCAGTAGGCTTAAGTGTTGGAGACGAAGTAACTCTAGGTTATATGCCACGAATTAAAACTCGTAGTGCGGAGTACGCTATCTCAACAAGAGAAGGACGCATTAGTGCCGGTTCTGCTAACAAGGCTCTGAGTAAGTCTAGAAAAGCGTTTGACTATGTAGTTGAAGACTCTATGCTTCTCGACGAGTTCCTAAAAATTAAACACCCTTCCTTCTTCTCTGAGGTATCTGAAATGGTTGGTAGAGAAGTAACTACTGTCGAGGACATTATCGGAGAGGACAACCTACTAGAGTACGCTGTTGTAGGAAAACTAACAGGAAACCAAATTGACCTACTAAATGAAATGGGTATTTTGAATAAGGTACCTTTCACTTCTGACAAAGTTGCTGAGTTCTTAGTTGGTAAATATGAGTTACCTTTCAAAGGGTTAAACGACATTTTCATCCAAGACCCTAAACGCGCATTCCAAATGTACAAAACTAGCTTAGAGGAACTAGCTGCTAAGTCTGGGATGGTGTACTCAATTGGTAATGCGGAGCCTTGGACTGTTACAGATGAGTTCATTCAGACTCTTTCTAAAGAAGACCAGTCTATCTACGAAGGTTGGGTAAAAATTTCTGATAGTGTATCTGAGTCAGTGTCTTCTAAATTGGACGAGAAGACGTGGGAGTCTATGAAAGACCTAAAGGTACACCCCATTGTATCTGACCTGCTTGAAGCTCAAATTAACCTACAGACAGACCCATTTAACATGGGGGTTGTGGGAAACATTGTGTCTTCTCTAACTCGCTACTTACAAGGTTCTGTGTTGGCTACAGTACAGTTCGGAGTTAACAGTGTATTCGGAAACGCTGGAGCCTTACTTGTACGAGGCATTTCACCTACCTTGTATTCTCAGTACACTCAACTAGCCTTAAGAGGCTTAGACAAGACACTACCTAACACTGTTAAAGCGTACGCTGGTGGAAAGTACACAGCTAAAGAGTTGTACCTTCAAGCTGTGAAGTACGGTCTAATTGACACTGCTACTGCGTTTGGTGGAAGAAAACCTCTAGTGAATGCTAGACAGTGGGCTTCAACTGCTAACCGGAGTATGGTAGAGTTTATTGACTTTGCTAAGAACTCAAACTCCGACCTTCTTAGTGGTATGGTGGAACGTTTCCTTGAAGGTGTAGCAACAACTCAAGACCACTCAATGTTTGCCTACATTCAGATTGTGTCACAAATTACAGATAATGCGTACAAGCTCTCCTTGTTAGACGCTGTAACTGCTGACCAGTTTAAACCTCTTCAAAGAGCTAGTAGATACTTTGGTGAGTTACCACACTATACCGACATTGACGAAGCTATTGAGTGGGTTGAGAGAAACGCTTACCTCTTTGACGATGTATCTAAAAACGAGAATATCGGACGACTGCTTATTCCTTATTGGACTTGGCAACGGAAAGCTTTCTTTAACAACGTTAAGTTTGTAGCAGACCACCCCGCACGTTTTGGTTCGTACCTAAAAATTGTGAACGGTATTCGTAACGACTTTGAAGAAGACGACCCTGCTGCGTATGACGCTTTACAAATGAGTGGCTTTATGTCTGGTAAGTCTATGATTCCTCTGAAGATTGACAAGTCCTACTCTGCTTCCGGTGAAGACGAATACTATGTCTTTCCTCTTGGACAGATTGTACCGTTAGCAGACTTTCCTGATACCTTAGAGGCACTTGGAAATATGTTTGGGTATGAAGAGTCAATTGACCCTGTACACATGAATGAAGCCAACAAATTCAGTGGAAACAGAGATACACTTAAACAGTGGATTATCGANNTAATGGGTGTCATTGACCCTGAATACATTTACCCTTCTGGTTCTAGTGTAGGCAGCGTAGCTGACGAAGTGAGAGACGACTACCCTTACGGACTAAACAAACACTCTTACCAGTTACTCAAGATGTACGGTAAGCCAATGTACACCCTTTGGAAAATGTTGCCTGAGTCTGTTGTAGGAAGAGGCGCAAGTCTTAACCCTCGGACTGGAGAGTGGGACGAAGGAAGACCTTCTGTTTTCACTGGTGAAGTTCCTAAGAGTACACGGTTCAACAAGAAAGCTCCTTTCGGTAGAGAAGGCTTTGGTGGTATGGTGTCAGCGTTCTTAGACTTAGCTGGAAAGAACCCTTATCACTTAGACGTACTCCTAAGTCAAGATATGACTGTTGGACAGATTAAGAGTCAAATGGGTGAAATTAAGAACGAAATTGGACGCTTGAAAGGACGTTTATCTAACACTACTTTCGAGAACAAAGACCAACAACAACGTATCTTTGACCAGTACGAACAACTGAAGTTAACGTACATTTTCCTTCAAGCTGAGGTGGACATCTACTCTGAATGGAGAAAAGCTAACAACTTACCAACTACTGACGCGTTAGGTAAAATTCGTAAGCAAAACATCAAAGTGGACAGAATGCTTCCTGAAGAAGAGCGTCGAAGAATCTACCAAGAAAACTTTGAACGCTGGTACGACAAACTATAAGTGTGTTACACAATAACCAAATAAAAAAGACCCCCAACTCAATTAAGAGAAGGGGGTCGATTCTTTTAGAAGTTGAAACTGTCTTGAATGAAGTCTGAGTAAGCTTTCCACTGACATTGAACTTCGTCTACTGCTTCGTCGTGGTCGTCAAAGAACTGAACTCCATGAAACGGTCAATACAATAGGAGAGTGCTGCTGACTTCTTCATTAAGCCACGGTCATACTGAGAATAAAGGCTCTCGATACACATATTCATTTCATCTTGAACCTTCTCGGTGTACTCGTTGATAGAATAAGGGTCGTTGAATTGAAGCATTGTCTTTGTCCTCTGTTAGATTTGATAGTTTAATTCAGTCTTATTAGTCATTAGGTTGAAGTAAGCCTTAGCGTCTGCGTAAGAGTCGAACTCTCGTGTGAATGACTTTCGGTTCATACTTTCAACGTGCCAGTTGNNAGGGCGTATCCGTTCTTTTCTGTACGCATTAGGTTTCGGTTCATTAGAATAAGTCCTCTTGAATGTCTGGTAGTTTTAAGCTGTTTGCGAAAATGTAGTTTAGGTTGAACTGGTAAATTGAGTCAGCGTCCTCAATAGTTAGCAGGTTTTCTTCAACGTCGTACATAAGGTCTGACCACAGTACGTCTAGGAAGCGTCGTTCGTGGTGTTCGAGTAAAGCGCGTTTTTCAAAGTTAGTCATACTTCATAGCCTCTTCTTCAATGTTGGGTTTAAGGTGTTCGAATTTTTCTGGATACTTATAGTCTAACACATAATCTCGGTTAGTACCATAGTCAGTTTTACCTTTTTCCAGAACGTAGAACAGTTCAGGTTGTTTGATGGAATAAGCTCGAATGTAAAGCTTAAGTCGTCCATCCTTGTGGTACTTATAGGTACCGTCTTTATACTTCTCAATTTGTGGTGGTGGAATTTTACAGAACTTAGGAAAGTCTTCGTAGGACTCACACTTTTCGTATATCTCCACAATGTGTTTAGCCCGTTTCATAGCGTAGTCGCGTTGAGCTTGAGGTACACTATTAAGTGGTTTAACGTGCAGGTCTTGTGTATCCTTGTTAAGGAACACCCAGTAAGCAGGTAGTCCTAGACATTCAGAGTAACAACACAGTTGAGTAAGGTAGCCTCGTTCGTCACCAATACTCTTCTTAATTTGTTTGAAGTAACGGTCGTTAGAAGTCTTAAGTTCTAACACGCACTTCTCACCTTCAGGAGTTACTACCACCATGTCAGTGTGTCCTTTTACTCCATTCCAGTCAACCTCTTCTTGCTTAGACAAAACAGTAAAACCGTACCGTTTTAAGTTGAACGTTAAGAGAGGTTCGAATAAGTCACCAAATACAAAACGAAGACGACACTGTTCAGAGACTGTGTCATCTGCACCTTGTCTCATTAAACCAAACTTCTTAGCAAGTATTTCAATGATGGAAGACTTACCTAAAGAGGAGAGACGCATAACAGGGTTGTAACGCTCTGTTGAAATGTATTGACGAGTCAAACTATATTCAATGTCCTTGCCTGCCTCAGAGACCCAAGTAAGCCAATCTGAGGGGTCGTCTGGTTGAATGAACTTAGTGTGTTCATCCGTCTTGAAACAGTCATAGAATTCTTTGTCGAAAGTCATTAGAGTTTCCTTGGTTGTATGTACAAAAAGAAAGGGTGGCTTAGGTACCACCCAGTGAGTTATTTAGAAGTCGAAGGGAATTTCGTCTAAGTCAGAAACCATTTTCTCAGGTTCGGGTTCTTCTTGTTGTAGAATTTCGTGTACCTTATCTTCAGGGACTTGACCGAAACCGTAGTAGTCAGGAGAGTTTTCTTGTTTCTTGTTGTGGTTACTGAAGATGCGAATACTTACCTTGCGTCCGTCTTCTAGTTCGAATACTCCACTTAAGAACTTGTTTCCGTTCTTACTTTCTTTAGCCCATAAGGATAAACGTGCAACGTCAACCCACTCTTGTTTGTTTTGGTTTTTAGAATAAGACATAGTTCAGACCTCGTTTGTGTGTTTGTGTGAAAGAGTAGAAGAAAACTCTACCTACTCTTAGTGTATCTTGTGAATGTGGAAGTGTCAACCCCTATCTAGAAAAAATCTGGAGTAGAGGGTCTACGTGCAGAAGAAGACTTAGTGGCCTTCTTCTTAGACTTGTGGTACGAAGACTCATACAATTTGTGACCCAAGCCGAAAGTACGTGCAGCAGCTTTAACAAAAGCGCGTTGTCGTGTGTCTTCAATGTCAGTTGTGTCAGGGTTTTCAATAGCGTTGTTGCGGAAGTCAGACACAGCTAATGAGTAAGACTGGTGTCCTTCGAACTGGATGTACACAACACCGTCGATGACCTCTGAAGTCCAGTCAACAAACTCTTCTTCAGTAAGGTGTTTGCGGAGTAGGTATTCCATGTCACCCCAAGCTATGTAGTCCATACCTTGTTTAGCTCCGACGTATGCGTCTACGTTAACTTCACGTAGTTCTAACCAGCGTTCTTTACTTATCATGGTTGTTTTCTCCTTTGTCTCCAATTGAATTTGAACCAACGTATCCAATGTACCCACCGACAGTTATTGAACATAGGTCGTTCAACTGAGGTTTGTCGAAGAAGTTCATGAACACAGTTGCTAGTACAATAAACGAAGTGACAGAACTTACTAGATAAAGTTCTACCAGCTTAGCATCTCTACTTCTCATCTTGAACAAACTCCTTAAGAATAGCTTTGAACTCAGCATGAATCTCTTTAATCTGCTTAGCGTCAGCTTTGAACAGAGCGTCGTCAAGTTGGTTACGTAAGTCTAGAACTCTCAGGTATTTCTGAGCTTTCTCAAACTGTTTCATTTTCTCTTGTTTGAACTTTAGAATTTCCATGGGTTACTCTCCTTTCATGTGAATTAATACATTCTCTGCGTATCCAACTACGTCAACCCAATTGTCTTCGTATGTTGTATCTCCGCAGAAGCAACGACTCATTTTCTGAATTATCATATGCAAAGCTTCCTTTTGTACATCAGAGGCTTTGTGATAACTAGGCGCACTCTTGAATACGTTTTCACATTCTTGAGTTATTCGAGCGTTGTCGTAGAAGCTACCATAACGTGAGCCTCTTTCTTTAACTACTGGGTTCATCTGTCAAACTCTCCGTAACTAATGATGTAGTCTTCGAACGTTTCTTCTTGCTCAACTGTCAAGTACTCGTCAGGAGTTTCGTATTTCTCTGACAAGAAACAAGCAGGGTACCAACGTGAGGAGAAGACTCCTTCACCGTCTAAGCCGATAAACCAGTTACAGTGTAAATACATTCTAGTGACCTCCGAATTTTTTACAGGCGTTTTCTTCTAACGAAAGCTTAGCATCTATTTTTAGCATGTCTAAGTTTTTTAGTAGAACCGCGTCAGAGACGTGGTGACACAGAGTAGAAACTTTGTCTTTCAAAGCGTACTCGTTCCAGTCTTTAAGCCGGTTGTACTCTTGAATGGAAAAGACTAAGCGTCGCTCAACCTCTCCGCTAGAGACCGTAATGATAACCTCTTCAGCTACAGAGTCGAACTCAGTAGTAACGTTGATAGGTATCGTTCTGTGTTTAGTGTTATGCATGGGTTGTACCTCATGTAAAGTGAACAATGCTTGAGTGAGGGAATCGAACCCTCACAGCCACCGTAGCAACCGTTCCAGTTTGTACTCAAGCTGTTTATAGTCCAATGGACTCTCTTCCTTTAACTGTCTCCCAGACTTGAACAGGTTCGTCGAGCGTCTCTCCGCTTGTTCTTTTGTTTTCTCTACTCTTTCAGTTTAACCTTCCTAACTGGAAGTGTCAACCCCTTTTTCGAAAAAACTTTTTAGTGAACCTCGAACCAGTTATTTCCTACACTAGCTGTACCCGTTACTTTCATGT
>JABAHP010008442.1_pt1 | contig 32450 bp, 29 predicted proteins | sample 7062081 | NCBI WGS metagenome assembly JABAHP01 (sample SAMN14534357, study PRJNA622989) | marine sediment metagenome | biome: marine biome [ENVO:00000428]; feature: marine pelagic biome [ENVO:01000023]; material: deep marine sediment [ENVO:00002113] | place: India: Gulf of Kutch | collected...
TATAATAAAGGCATTAGTAGGGCATTTATCAATAGCCTTGCATTCTTCACAATTTTTACATGCGTCTGGATTAAACCTCATAAGAAAATTATTGTCCCAAACATCACCATATGTAATTTCTCCAACCTTTTCCCTTCCTACTAGGCTTAAAATTGTTAATTTAACTAATTTATCAGATTTTACTAAATTATTGAAAATGTTTTCATTTAATATAGGTATCGGTATAGCTAAACTACAAATTGGTTCTAATCCATAAGAAGTTTTGAAAGCTCCCATATATTCCGGTTTCATTCCATCAAATGAAGCAATTGTCATCATATTAGGTTTTTCAATATAATTACGAGTTCCAGGACCCATAAGATATCCTATATTTCCATTTACAAGAACCGGAGAACCAACTCCAAATGATTCAAAATTGGGATCATTTTGAAATGGATTAAGGGCTCCACATCCAGAAAATGTAAGTTCTGTTTTACCTGGTTCAAAAGGAAGACAAGAGAAAATTGTGTTGACTTGATAAGTCTCGCAATTAATCATTGCATTATAATTCTTAATCGCTTGTCTTGTTCCTAATAACTTAGCATATTGCATGTCATCTAATTTTATTACTTTTTCAACTGTTTCTCCTTCAGCGCTTTTACCTAAAACATTTATATCTTTCCCTTCAACTATATCTCTAAATAATGAGCCTCCACAATAATAATTATCTTTTGTACGACTTTGAGCAGTCCCATAAATAATTAGATCTACGATACCTAAATATTCATTTGGGCATGGTCCTGGGAAAGCAGGGATTCCATTAATGTCAATTTCAGTAAATTTTCTCAAAGTTTTCGGAGGTGAGAGGCGAAATGAAAATACACCCATAATTCCGCTCATTAATCCTTTTGTCGCTGTTGTGACAATATCTACATCTTCAAATTTGACTTTTTCGCCTTCGCTTATCTGATCTATTAATTCTTGGACTGTTAATACTGCAGCAGACCCACGTTCAACCTTCTTTCTTATTTCTGAAAGCTTTCGTTTTCTAACCACAAGAAATCCTCACATAAATTCAAAAATTAAAATTTTAAATATTTTTTTATAATAAAATTTTTTTATTTTTATAATTCTTTAGATAAATATAGAGATTTTAGTAGTTTTTCGAGGTTATATCATTATTGTCATATTTTGAATCAAGACTTCCCGTAGATTTCAAAAATTATTCAAAATTACTTGAAAAGCTAGAATTTGTTGAAAAATTGGGGATCAAGAACATAATTTTAGAACCTAAAAACATTACAAATTTAATTTCATCAGAGTTTAAAAACAAAATAAGAACCAAAACAAAATTAAATATTTATTTTCGAGTTAATTTAAGGACTAATAGCCTTGAAGATTTTAAGAAAAGAATAAAAAAATATAGTAAGTTTCCTGAGATCCTTTCAATTGAGTCCTTGAATAAAGATGTTCAATTGCAAGCAGCGAAAGATTCAAGAGTTGATATAGTATCTTATTCAAATCCAGAAATAATTAAAACCCTTACTCCGGGAGTAATATCACTTGTAAAACAAAATAATTCATTCTTGGAATTCTCGCTAGCTTCAATTATGGTGTTAAACAAGACAATTCAATCAAAAAATTTCAGAAATTTATATAAATTTATTCATCTAGCCTTAAAAAATAAAGCAAATTGTATTATAAGTGGGAATTTTGATGAGTTGTATGACCTTAGACATCCAAGAGCTTTAATAAGCATTTGTAATTCTCTTTTAGGAATTTCTTTAGAAAAGGCAAAGGAAATTTTTATAAAAAATCCAATTTTATTATTAGCACGAAAAAAAAGGCAGAATGGAAACCATTTTGAATCAGAAGTAAGATTAATTAAAGGTGGTGATAAAATATAAATCAGAAAGAACGACAAAGATATATCTCTTTTAAAATAATAAGAGAGAGTATGAATAATTTATCTCAGAATTCGCTTTTAAAATCAATCTGGCAAGCGATATGGAGATATTTTGGGTTAAAAGAAGCAAATAGAATTGGATTATGGCTAGTAGAACTTAATTTAGATGAAGAATATGGAATTATCAGATGTTCTCACCAAACTAAAGAGATAGTAATTTCTGCTATAAGCCTTGTAAAAGAAATCGAGGGCGTTAAAGTTATTCTTTCACCATTCAAAACTTCAGGAACTATTTTATCACTAAAAAAGAGAATTAATAAAAAAATGTAGATATAGATTATTATAAATATTTTTTTAAAAATGAAAGTATATAATTTAACAAAAGCAAAGATACAACGTATTAAGGATATCTCCAAAGCAAAATTTGACATTTCATTATTGGATATAAGGAACCTAGATCATAGTCAATTTCTGTTAATAATTCAATCAGTTATTGAGAATTCTATAAAAATTTCGATTTATCCACTAAAAAAGGAGAAAATAATAAAAGTTACTTTTTCAACATTTAACTTTTCCGAAGAGATGATTGATATAATTTCTGCTATACTTCAAAGTTATCAGATTATTCATACATCAGGAGTTTTACTTATTGAAAATCAAATTTACTATGAATGTTATTTAAATTTAAATTTAAGTGAAGCAAAAGCTTTGGGATTAAATGATTCTTTAAATAAGATAAAAAATATATTTAAACAAATAAAAATAGAAGAGATTGGACTTAAAAAACACAAGTAAATCTATGATGAATAATTGGAGAGTTTTTTTGAAATTTCCAGATGGAGAAAATAAGGAGCTTGAGTTGTTTGATGCTAAAGGATATTTTGGGGGGTATTTAAAGATAAAAAGAAGTTATTTTAATGCTTTATCAAAATCAATAAATATGACTAAAAAATATCAAACCCAAAAGGCAATTGAAAAAGTTATTGGCCCTACTGATGAAGACTGGACTGAAAATCCTTGGATGCTTATAATAGTAAAAGATAATGAAAAAAAAAAACCTTTTTGGTTTTTCATTAAAAGAGAAAAAGATTTATCTGGTATTTTAGTTGGAATTGGTCCTAAACCTTTTGCTGAATATAATAATAAAAATTTATCAGAAGCTAAAAGAGATATTAAACGTCTTCTGAATTATATAATTGTTTACTTAAACAAATTTAATTGTATTGTTATATTTCCGAATTTTCTTCAATGAAATATTCATATTTCTATTGAATTAATTAAGAAATAATGATCTTATACGTATTTAAACAATACAAAATTTTATGTCGAATTTTTTGTAAAACACATATTATATACGAAAAATATTAAATTCAATTTTAATTATCAATTTTTATATTTGGCTTTATGGAAAATAGAAGTATTTAAAAATTTATGGCTTTTTAATCTTGGAGAAAAAAATTTTTAGAATTTTAGCTTGTATTGTAATAACATATTTGACTATAGCTTCCCCATGGTTTATAGCAAATGGGATATGTGCTACCGAAGAGATCAACTCTAAATTCGGAGACACTCCTATAATTGATGGATATATTGATACATCAGTACAAGAATGGAATAATGCTTATAAGGGTGAAATATTACTCGATGATTTACCAATTAAATTGTGGGTTATGCAGGATGATATTAACCTATATATTTCGGTACAGTTTGATTTATTGTCTGGTCATCACAGTACAAATGAATTTGTAGCTTTAATTATATCAAATAGTTCTTCTGAGGATAAAGATGAATTTATTGATGCTAGATTGGTCCAATTTACGAATATCTCTGCAAATGAATATAATTATTATGATTATAATGTTAGTTCTACAGATTTTATAATCGATGTCGTAAAAAATGGTGATGGTGCTGCTAAATTAGAAGAACTTACATCTACTTATGAGTTTTCTTTACCAATTAAAAATAATATAACAAGTGGGGAGGATGCCGCGTTAGATTTTGGTAATGGTTATGCTTTCAATATCAGTTATGGAGAAACACCGGTCTACCCTAGCGGTATTAAAAAAAGTGCAATTGTACTCATCAACATTAAATCCGTACCTGCTACAGCACCACCAATTATCTATATTGTTGTTTATGTAGTGAGTTTACTAGTATTTAGTATTACTGGTATTTTTTTAGGGTTTTACATTTATAGAATTTTCAAACTTAAAGAAAATATTAAAAAATATAGAAGATAACATGTCAAAAATTCCCAAACAACCAGAAAAGAAACAGAAAACATCAGAAAAATATTATTCTGATGAAAAATTTGCTTATAGATCGATAACTATTTCAGTTATATTCGGATGTATTACTTTTATTGCTTCAATTCTATTGAATTTAGAAATAATTACAATTTTTATGAATTTGGATTTGTTATGGACGATTATTGATGTGATCATAAAAGTAATTGTTGTTTTACTTTTTTTTCTATTTATGATTACTAGTTATGCAAATTATAAGGAATTGGTAGGGAAACGATTAAACTGGAAGGAATTACTTCTGTTTATTTTATTATCTATTGGACAAACTATACTGAATCTTTCAGTTTTCATTCTTACTCTTATTGGAATATTTATAATTGTAATCTACTTATTTCTTATTCAAGAATAAATTTAGAATTTTGAAAATTCTTCTATGGACTCAGAATTTCTATATATAGGACATCGTGGTACTAGAACTGATTTTGATGAAAATACAATCATCGCTTTTGAAAAAGCATTAGAATTTGGTGCTAATTGTATAGAATTCGATGTTAGAGAGAGTAAAGATGGAGAATTGATAATTCTACATGATCCTACGTTAGAAAGGACGACAAAAAGCTCAGGTTTGTTAAGAAATCTTCATTTAAATGAAATAAAAGAAATTATGACTAAAATTAATAATAAACCGATCCCTTTCTTATCAGAAGTTTTGAAAGTCTTAAAAGGGAAGACAATTTTTATGATTGAGTTGAAAAGTAACAATATCTGGGATAAAGTAATAAAAATTGTTAATGAACATAAGATATTAAAAGATTGTATTTTTAGTGGGAGGAATTTACAGGAATTAGGCAAAATAAAGAATCATTATCTTAATAGCCGAATATGTTATAATATAACTAAGGGTTTGGGTTTTACTCTAAATGAATTTTTAAACTTTAGAAATTTAGGAAAGATACCCATAAAACCAGATTTGATAAGTTTAAGATCCAGTTTAATTTCTATAAAATTCATTGAATTATGTCATGAATTTAAAATTAAGTCTTTAGCGTGGGATTTTTTATCATACAAAAATCCAATTTTGCAGATTAAAACTCTAATTGATTTAGGTATTGATGGGATTTTATTTGATAATCATCGAAATATAGAACGAATTAAACATTTGCTTATTGAATAATTATTTTTAACTCTTTATTTTTGATATACCACTGGGCAGATAAAGAAGAAGTTCATCAATAGATAAAAGTTTTAACCAGATTTTTGATTCTTTCTCAATAGTTTTATGAAAAGTAGAAACTATCTCTTTAGCTAACTTTCCTTTTGTAAAACCATCAGACTTTGTTGGTATTATAGTTATATAATTATGGGTTTGTTTAATAATTGCAGATTTTGGACCGGAAATAATCTTAGGATAAAACACCACTTGATATTCTTCAGAATTTCCTTCTAATTCTATGAAGGTTAAACCAATTGTTAATTCTGTTTTAACATTTTTAATAAATTTCTTCTTACCTAAAATTATAAAAGATCCTTTAGGTAAAAACTCACCTGAAGGAGGACTTTTAGAAATTTGTTCTGAATTAACATAAAATACATCAACTACTCCCCAACTCTCTTTCCATGCCCTTGAATAAGTAGCAACAAATTCACCAGTCTCTTCAATAGTTTTTAAAGGAACCTGCTTATTATCTGGATTTTTAACTACAACCAATGGAGATCCCGGGAAATTTGTATGAAAAACTAAGTCATTTTGATCAATATGCTTTTTAAAGATTATCTCATTTGAGGTTGCGTCTCTTCCTCCTATAATTAGATATTCATCAGATGATAAAAACCATCTAAATTTCTCGTACCATTTCTTCTTTGGTTTCTTAATAAGAAAATCAACTTCAGCTTCAATTAGCTCTCGATCAATCCGTAACGTATCTATTTTTTTTTTGGTTTTTTCTATAGCGATAATAGTTCCCTTTATTTTTTGATCTGCTTTTTTACCTTTAGAGTATATTTTATTTGCGTTTTCTCCGATACTTTTATTTAAATCTAGATTAATGGTATTTCCAATAATTTGTACTACAATTTGACCTGTAGATGGAATTATTTTCTCAAATAACTCCGTACCGTTTAATTTTTCTAATTTTGCTTCTTTAAGTTTATTGTCAATAGCTTCCCATGAATACCCTTTATTTTTTGCTTCTGTAACTACAGTTCTTAATTTTTCTAATGAATTCAAGTTAGCATAGATTAATTCTCCAATTTTGTAATATTTCTCTTTTTTATTTTTAAGTTCTTCAACGTAAACTTCTTGGTTTTTTAAAATTTTTTCTTGAGCTTTAATTTGATTCTCAAGTGTTTGATCTTTGGGGCTTTTTAAAATTTCAGAATCTATTTTTGAGAAATATTTATCAACAGCCTCATTAAATGTATCATAATACTCCTTTCTTTCTTTATTTAGAATTTCGATTTCAAAGGGAAGTACAGAAATTTGATTTTCATTTTTATCAAACACTATATTAGGGTTTAATTTGCCAAATAATAATTGATTTCTTAACTTCTTAAAGGAAGTATAAAGATTATCGAAATCTTCATCTGTTAGCTCTTTACCAAGACCAATTTTATCAATATTAGCTCTATGGCAAATCTCTTCACTGTAGAGCCCCGATATATGAATCTTTCTTGAAAGATCTCTTACTATTTCCACCTCAGAGTCATTAAATAAGGTAACAAACTCTTGTTTATTTATTTTGAAAAAGTCAGTTTCTTGAGAACTAGGAAAATTATATTCTTTATTTGGGAGAATTTCTCTATTCCTAAATTTTCTATATTTCTTGGCGACCTTTATGATATTATTTTCATCTAATAATAGGAAATTCCCCTTGTTAAAGAGTTCTATCACAAATTTCCAAGATTGACCTGAATTATCACTTAATTCGATTATAACAATTCTATCAAACTGATGTTGATTAATCTTTAAGATTTTACGGTTTTTTAATAACTTTCTCAGAGAGATAATATATTGATTTGGGTATTTGGGGATAGGATAATTATAATCAGTTAAATTAATCCGAGAATCCTTTTTGATAATTAAATTTTTCTTTCCAAAATTAGTATTGATTTTTAATATCAATATATCCTCTACTTCATATATATTTAAAATCGTACCATCGGTCAATAGTAAATCTAATTCTTTTACAATGGCAAAAACGTCAAAATTAGTAAATTCTGTTGATGATTTAATCATATTAGGTTTATTTTCTAGTTTATCAATATTATATAATGATTTTTATAATAAATAATATTTATAATAATAATTATGCGAAGACGCAAGAAGGTAGATATTAAAAAAAGAAGACAACGGCTTATAAAAGAGAAGAAAAAAGAAAAAAAAAAACAATCCATTCAAGTTGAAAAAAGACCGTTAAAATCATTTGATCTTCGTATGGAGAAGGAAACTAAGTTATATTGGATTAGAGCAGTTACAGGTGCAGTAAGTGCTTTTGTAGGGAGATTGATCTTTGGATTGATAGGTTGGTTTATGTTAATGTGGATGTTAGTGTGGTGGTTTTTATTTCCATTTGTAGTAAGCTTTAATATTTTAAAATATGAATATGATAAAGAAGAATGGCATTGGAAAAATATCATATTGCCAGGAATTGGTATTTTCTTTTTCTTATTTATGATCGTTGGTGTTTTTCTTCATACAATACTTAATTTTATTCCTGATTTCTCCTCAATTCTTGAACTATTTCTCTAAGAGCATTAAATCTACTTTAAAGTTGAATTCTTTGTTTTACCTTCATTTCTTTCTTTTCTTTTGAAGTAAAAACAATTTCTTCTAATTTATATATACGCTCACAATAAATACATTGAATTTTCAAGGGTTTTTCTTCTAATACTAGAAATTCGGTATCAATAGGTTCTTTTTCGGAATTACTAATACAAGTTTGATTAACACATAATATTAATTTTTTAATGATCTTGGGAAGTTCTACCTTTTTTTTTTCTATGACTTTATAGTTTTCAATTAAAGAAATTGTAGCGTTAGGAGATAGTATAGATATTTGTTGCATTTGAGTTTCATTTAAAAAAACATTCTCGATTTTAATTATATCTTTTGTTTGAAATTTTCTTGATAAAACATTAACTCCAATTGTCATTAAATTTTTCGATTCTTCAATACCAGTAAGATTAAGAATTGTTATAGCATATCCAGCATCTATATGATCAATAACAGTTCCTTTAGAGATTTTATCAATCTTTAATTTTTCTTCCAACATTTTCATAAAAAAAACTATTATGATTGAAAAAATTTTTGTTAACTATTTTATAGTATTAAAAATGAACAAAAAAATAATATTGTTGACACACTAAAATTAAAAGTTAAATTATCATCAATCTCTAAGTCCAAATAATCTAGAATTCCAATAATCATCGTACCAATACAAGGAATCAGTAATAGCCCCAAAATATTAAATCTATAATAATTTCTTAGTATAAATAACACACTTACTCCAGACAGAAAAGCTGCTATCATACCTCCAATTAATCCTTCATATGTTTTTTTAGTGTTTCTAATTTTTCTATAACCAATTGTTCTTCCTACTAAATTTGCTGTTGCATCTCCAAATATAGACATTGCCATCGAAGTACAGATTATTACAGGTCCAATAGGTTGGAATATACCGTATAGTAAGATTATAGAAAAACATCCAATACTCATAGAAATATGAGGTCCCAACCTCATATGAAGTTCTTTTTCCCTTAATATTTGATTAACTGGTTTTAATGGATAAAACTCAGGTTTTAAAATTCTTACAAAATCGGCAGTTAACAATCCTATCAATGATATCATAACCAAAAAAACTACTAAATTTTGCGAAAAGATCATTATATCCCAACCCATACTAATAAAAAGATTTTGTAGTAAAAGACCTAAACTAAAATAAAAGAATATTATTCCTAAAACAACAAAATGGGTTAATTTTCTATATATGTCGTATTTAAGAGGAAGTTCTATAGAAGGTTGATGCTCTAGTTTATCGTTACTTCTTTTCCTCTTTTTAACTCTGTGTTTCTCTCGAGATATGAAGATGTAAAATAAGGGCAAGAAAAATATAATCAACATTATCATTAAGACATTTAATGGAAAACCAATAAACTCTCTAATTGGGAGATTATACGAGTTAGAAATTATTAAATTAATTGAAATTGATGAAATGAAAATTAGTGCGTGAAGTAAATTATTTATAAAAGCACCTTTCTCATTCTTTTTGTTTGCCAAATATGAGATATAAAGGATTAATAACCCATAAAAGTATAAAAAACATGTAATTAGTATGGAAAGAACATTCAAGAAGAATCAAATTCATGAAATTTTAATATTTAAAAGATCCTTCAATTTTAAGATTTTCTTGAATTACTATGAGTTTTTTTAAAAAAAAATGGAATTTAAAATTGAGATTCATCAATTTTTGGCATTTCTTCTGACATAAGAGAATTTTGAATTTGATTTGTTGGCAATTCATAATCTACTAATTCTCCATTCATATATTTTTCGTAAGCTAACAAATCAAAGAAACCATGACCACTAAGATTGAACAAAATAACTTTCTTTTCATTATTTTCTTTAGCTTTGAGAGCTTGATCAATTGTTTCTTTTATGGCATGGGCGGTTTCTGGAGCCGGAATAATGCCTTCCGCTTTTGCAAATTGAATCCCTGCGCCAATTACTTCAGTTTGATGGTGCATTGTAGTTTTAATAATCTTATTATTATTTAATATGGAAATTATCGGAGCCATTCCATGATATCTCAAACCTCCTGCGTGAATTGGGCTAGGAATAAAACTATGCCCTAATGTGTGCATCTTTAATATTGGGCCTTTCATTGAAGAATCCCCAAAATCCCACCTATACTCTCCTTTGCATACACTAGGACAAGCTCGAGGTTCAACACCAATTATTTCTAAACCTTGGCTTTGATCTTCAAGTTTATCTTTAGCAAATGGTATCATTAAACCTGCAAAATTTGAACCTCCACCCATACAACCTATTATTACATCAGGTTGTTTAATACCTACTTTTGCGAGTTGGATTTTCACTTCTTGCCCAATAATAGTCTGATGTAGAAGCACAAAATTAACTACGCTTCCAAGAGAATATTTAATTTTATCACTTCTCATACTATGTTCTAATGCTTCAGATATAGCAATTCCTAAACTTCCGGGATTTTCTTGGTCCTTTTTTAAGAATTTTTTTCCAGATTCTGTTAATTTCGAAGGACTTGGATGTACCAAAGCATTAAAAGATCTCATCAAAATTTTTCTCCCTGGTTTTTGGAAAAAACTTGCTCTTACCATATATACTGAACATTTAAGCCCGAAAAGGCTGCATCCATAAGCTAAGGCAGAACCCCATTGACCGGCACCTGTTTCAGTGACCAATTCATTAAGCCCCTCTTTTTTAGCATAAAATGCCTGAACAATAGCTGTATTGGGTTTATGAGAGCCTGTAGGGGAAGTTGACTCATTTTTATAAAAAATTTTGATGTCATCTCCTTTTATACCTAAATCTTTTTCTAACCTTAATGCGCGATGTAGAGGACTTGGTCGATATGAATTTGCAAAAATTTCCCTTAATTCTTTTGGGATGGGGATTGTAGGTTCTAAAGAGAACTCTTGTTTAACACACTCTTTTGGAAATATAGCAAATGCCATTTCTGGGGGTGCGGGTCTCCCATCCATCGGATTAATTAAAGGCGTCATAGGAGAGGGTAATTTCGGTAGGATATTTACCCAATCTTTTGGAATCTCATTTGGTTGTAATAAAATTCTTCCTTTAAAGTAATCTATCATTTTAATTACCAACTATGTTCATTTTTTCACATCTCAAGATGTGTGTCATTAATAATTTGGATGTCAAAATAATTAACGCGCATTTAGAAAGAGTCTTTAACATTTTGAATTAAAATATTAAAAGGAAAAAACAGAACTAAGAAATGTCAAATGCAATTGGCTTTATTGCCAATAAAGCCACTGCCACGCCATATTTCTTAGAATTAACATGAATAAAGATAATCAATAACTTATTATTTTGTGTTAAATATACTAAATTCTTTAAAAACCTATTGATTTAGTATACAAATTATTATATTATTTATAATTAGTAAAGAAAATAATTTGAGTTATCGATCTTCAAAAATTTTATAAAGATTTTTAGCAGCGATTCTCATAACCTTCACTGTTTTCATTAATGTGTCAATTATAGTTCCAGCACACACAATTACTAATCTCCCTGCGTTAGTAATTACAATGTAACCATCTTGAGCTCGAACAATAATCTCACTTAAGTCTTCCTGAAATAAAGTTTGGATCGTAGATCTACCTGTCATTAATAAAGCACTTGCGAGTCCACAAAATTGATCTCCATCAACATGATACTGTGGTAAAGCACTGAAGGCTATTTGATAACCTTCTTGAGAAACAAGAGCAATAGCCTCAATATCTGCATTTGATGTGATAAATGTAATTTGAGGACTAATTTTTTCAATATCATCTTGATTGATTCCTAAGTCAGACCCAAACTGAATAACTGTACACCTTTATTGCTTTTAGATAATAAATTTATTATTATAATTATAATAATTTTTGTCTTATTATATTTTTATTTTCGAAACTTGGATTGGTTTTTAATCTGATCCAAATGACTTTAATCTAAAATTTTGAGTTTGGAGAAATTTATCTTTTTAATTACCAGAATATTAATATCTGTTATTTCTTCATTAAAATTTTTAAATCCATACTTTATTTAGTATTCAAAAATAAATTTTAAAACTTATAAAACTTAAGATATTTAAAAAGCCATTAAATTTAGTTTAAAGATGAAAACTTAAGTTTTTTATATTTAAGAATTATCAATTTAAGAATTACGAGACAAATTTGAAAATAGATTATGATAACAACACGAGAATTTATTAATTATCAATATTCTTTAATATTTGGTTATTCTTCTCCAAATGAGGTTATTGTAGGAGATGTAATTGGACCTGGTAGACTTACCACGGAAAAAGTAAATGAGCTCTCCCAAGAGGTTATAAAATACTTAACAATGTATAATGCAATTTTACGTGATTATACCGGAGCAGAAGTGTTCAGTATTGAATTTGATTTATTCAATATAGATGAAAAAAGTGCTCGAGTGAACATTTATCCACAATCAATGATCTTCATGCCGGGTAAATATAAGGATTGTGAAAGTTTGTTGCTTGCTTTAAAACCCGAAACAGGAGTTTTAGACATACATAAATCAAGAGAATCACTAAATAACATAAGTAGACTTTTCTTTGAAGTAGAAGAATTTTCAGATCGTCCAGAATTGAATTTAGAAAATAAACAACAAATTTATAATAAATTTGCTTCGAGATTTAATCAGAAGCTTTATGGTGAAATTGTTGAAGAAAAATGGAATAAGAAGCTAATAGGAATAAGTAAAACTTTGCCAACAGAACAAGAAATGCTAAATACCTACGCTAGAGTGGTCTCAAATGTTGAAGTTTCATGGTATAAAAAGCCTATGGAAATTAATTTAATAAATTCTAAATTCCAAAGAATGAAAACCTCTTACGATGGTCAACAGGCAATTGAACATCTTAAATTCTCAATATCAGAGCCAAGTGCTAATTTTATCGTTGATAAAACCTTAAATCTAGGGACTAATCTTATCAATTTAGCAAATACCGGGACTATAGATGAATCTCTCGATGAGATTGTTATCTTTATTGTAGATTATGTTACACGAGAAATTAAAAATTATCTTGATCCTTATAATGTAAAATGGCTAATTTCTACCGTAAATTCAAAACTAATTGATCTTCAGGGATACATTAATAAATTTTTAGAGTATTCTAAAAATTTCCTAAGCTCCGGGGAAATGGGGGATCTTGACGTATTATTAGACAAATTTGAATATTTTCTATTAAACAAAGGGAAATTAGAGAGTGTAGATTTCTCTCCAATCTGGGGAATGGCTAAAAAATACATAAATCAGTCAATTACTCAAAAAAAAAAGTTGAGAATAATTGAATTAAATTCAGTCTTAAGTTATTTCTCAGAATTAGTAAATAAAGGGCAAGATATAGTCGTATTGTCACTCCCAAAATTTCTAGCATATCGTCGATTAAAAACTCTAGTGAATAAATTAACAGATAAAACCTATGAAAAGTTTAACCAAGAACAAAAACCAGCAAAAATTTTAGGGAAAAAGTTGGTAGATAAGTTTAAACTATTTCTTTTTAATCATATCGAAACACATCCATCTCTTTTTAAGAAAGAAATTAGATATAATGAAAGAGAACTTATTCAAGAGTTTAGATCTTTAGTGGGTATTAATATTGACACATTTTTTGATGAAATTAAATTAAAAATAGAAGATTTAATATCATTTGCTGAGATTCAAATGGAATCTAAAATAAATATTATAAAAAATCATATTGAAAAGTTTAAAAAATATTCAATAGAATTAAATTTTCTATTAAGCTACGTATTAAGGCATTCTACAATAAATCGTTATATCAAAGATGAGCCTGATAAAGAAATAAGCGACCCCGTTAGTTTTGCAAATAGATTTCATAGGTTTTTGGAAAAAAGAATAGGAGGAATAAATCTAGAATGGAAATACTATATCCTAGATTGGATTATAGATTATTCTAAGAAATACTTAAGACCAGAAGAGCAAAGAGCTTGGACATTAGATGAAGTTTATAATGATTTTATAGGATATTTTGAAGAAAGAGAAGGAACTGAACAAAAAATAGAAAGCTTCCTAATATTTTTAGATACATACATTGCAAAGTTAACCAATCCAGAAGAAAAAAGTTTATTATTTGAATTTTATAAAAATTATGAATCAAGCATTGGAATTAATACTGAATTTCCTAAATATGTCAGAAATAGCATTAAAAATGAGTTGAACACCCTCAATACTCAAGAAGAAAATCTTATTCCTTTTAATTTCCTAAATTTAGATGACAAAGAAACATTTTATGATTACATAAAGAACACTGAATTAAAGTATTTTTCCAAACTAGTACCACGCCCTTTAACTGTTATTCTAAAACATATACTTACAAATGAAGAAAGAGAGTTATTTAATGGGGATTTGTTCCATGTATTAGATTTCAAATTTTGGCATAATAATGCTCGATTCGAATTATCTGATAATTTTAATGAAGTTTACAGAGAATGGGTGAAGGAATTATGATTAGTGGTGTTAAAAGGAAAACGACTGCAGTGGAAAGTACTTTTAGATTTTTTCAGACTGTTGATTTAATAATTTCACATTTTAAAAGAGAAGCTGACAAAAACAAAATATTTGAGCTTGTTAGTCAGAAAACTAGTTTTAATGATTTATTGAATGCAACAGCCACGATTCACATTTACCATAATTTAGGAATTCGAGTTCAGAAACTCACGGATAAAGATAGATTCACTTTCGACTCCACAAAAAATCTAGAAATAACTGAAAAAAAAATAATTATTGATGAGGTCAATTCACTATTAAAAGATTCCTTGAAATTAGAAGTAAATCTTTTAAACAAGATAATTGATTTAGAAAATAGATTTCTTTCTTTTTTAATTGAAGAGAGAAAAAAAGAAGTTCAAGAAATACATAAAGAGCGTATGTTAAAAGATCTTGAAACCTATATTGAACATGAATTGCAAGAAATTATAATCAATTATCCTCAATTTTACTTTTATGATTTAATTGGGGATATGATTGGTCTTAATAACGAAGTTAAAAGAGATATTCTCGAAGAATCTGCTGCATTTAAGGATATATCTGTAGAATTAGAGAAAAAACTAGAATTAGAAGAAAAAGAAGATAAATTCATAGAATTAGCTACTTTAGAACGCCTAATTGATAAAATCCGAACCGATTTTGAATTTAAATCATATAAAGAATTGCAAATTGAAGCAATGCCTGTAAGAATGTTAAAGAGAAAGATACTAGAGCATAACTTTAATAGATTTCCTATCTCAATACCGGGTTTACAAGTATTTATTGATGCAAATAACCTAAAAAAAGATCTAATTTATAAAATGGAAAGTGCTCTTGAAGAAAAAATCGATTATGACCAATTTGAGAACAATATTCTTAGTTTTTTAAAGTTTGCATTAATGAGAAGACTCAAGGAAAATCCAAACGATTTTATCTATTTTTTGCAATGCATAAATGAGTGTGGTTTTGATGATATAATTTACACTCTAAAACGATATGGTGTTTTTAATATTCTACACCTATTAAATGTTGATGAAAATCTTGCAGCTCAAGTAAAAAAAAATATGGTTCGATATAATATACAAAAGCTAGATATCATATCCTTAAATGATCCTAACCAAAACTTGATATATTTAGCGAAAAAGGCGCTTTCAGAAGTTAATTTTGAAGATATTAAGAATTCTTTAAACAGAGCTGAAAATATCACTGAATTTGACTTAATTAATGTTTTAAGTCAAGATTCAGAGAAAAATCAAGCTTTATTAAGAGTTTTAGAAGAAAAGGCAAGAATAAATATAAATAACTTGCGTCAATACGTTAGAAAGAAACAGGCTATTGATAAAATATTTTTTGGTGAATTAAAATTAAAAAATTATTCTCACATTTTATTTATTTTAGAATTTGAAGAAATTCTAAATAGAATAGCAAAAGATATTTTCTTTTACATTTTATCTAAAATTCTAAGACAATTGAGTAGAATAATAGAAGTTTATTCTAAAGTGTCTAATGATAGATCTTTATACTTGTTGGCATTAAAAAAAATTGATGGGACCACTGATACAGAAGGATGGATTAAAGTTAAGCTTGAAGAGTTGATTATTAAGCGATTAAATAAAAGACAGGAAGAGTTAGTAACTGTATTTAATGCTAATAATCAACCTTTTCTGGTTAATGGATTTATTTTGGCGCGAGTGATGGAATCTTCTTTAAAAGAAGCAATGTCTGAATTAAGAAATAATCCAAGCTTGATATATCAGGATATCGCTGAATTGAAGCTAAAATCTGATATAATCTCTCCAATTTCCTATTGCATAGGATTTGATATCATTAAAAGGTTCGAAAACAGTGAAGCAAGTCGTAAAGCAGAAGTAGAACGAATTATTGAAACAAAAGAGAAAATAAAAGAAGAGAAAGCTAAAAAAATTCGGGAAGTACAAGAGATAAGCACTTTAAATTGGATTGAACGTAGAATTACAAGTTCACTTATGAGGATTACAAGCCCCGGTATTAACCCAAATCAGTTATATTGGCAAGAAAAAGATACTAAAATAGCTACTGATAATATTAAACTTCATAGTGAATTAAAAGGAGAACCTGTTGAGTTGATTTCTGAATTTTTTAATTTTGCCATAGAAAAAATTAAAAATTTTGGACCAGAGATTAAACTACCGGATTATGGAAAAATAAAGGAGATGGTTAGTGACATAACTGAGAAAACTTTAATGAAACGGCTTAAAATCGCTCCTTCTGCTGAACAGAATAAGAATTTACTTGATGGGGAACGATATGAAATCGGGAATCAAGTTGCTGTAAAAATCGGGAAATTTCTTGACAAAGCATTATATACTAAATTCAAAAGTAAGAAGTAAATTCATTTTTCAATTTATTCTTAATACTTAATCCTATTCATTTGACCTATTATTTTAAAACTAATTTGTGAAATGAAAAAGATATTAAAATATTCGTTCTTTACTTTACTAAATTAGAAAGAAATGATAGATTCTTATGGCTTCAGTATTTTCTTGGATTAAAAAAGAGATCGGATATATACTAGGTTCCTTATCGCAAATAATTAAAGCATTATTGCTTGTTGGTTTTGCCTCTAGCGGTTTAGGATGCGCTATTTTTTTAAGATATTTAGGTTATAACGGCACAATCATTACATTTGTTAGTATTGTCGTAGAATTTATCGCTCTTCTATTGTGTTATTTTCTACTACGTGGATATTTGAAAACCGAAGAAAAATCAGAATCTTCTAACTCTAAAGGGAAGAAACTCTAATATTAGAATATTTTAAATGAAAACTTCCCAGGGTCGCTCAACAATATGTTGTGAAATCAAATATTCTTTTATATCTTCGCTCAAAATATTTGGATCATATTCCCAGGCACCCTGTTTATTAAATGAAACACATTTAACTTTATTAATATTTAATTTAGATTTAACTAAAAATCCATACATCGCAACTTGAGGTAGAGAAAGTAAAAAATTTCCCTCTGGCTTATAATCAACCACTTTAATTACATCATTTTCTATTTGAACCAAATCAATATGGCCTGTAATTGCTGAATTTTGTTTTTTATCCCATATCGGAACCTCTATCGCAACAGCATCCCTATCCTTAATTAAAATATTTTTCAAGATTGGATCGTGTCCAGGAACACCCGGAATATCGTTTTTTTGATAGTTTTCGAAAACATTTTGAGCATACCCGGGTAATTTTGATTCAGAATTATAATATTTAATTTTCCCAGATCTAACTAGATTTTTGCTGAAACTTCTAATAAAAGCAGATTTTAAGCCTTTGATTTTAAATTGAGATACCCTTGGAAATTCTCTTGAATTGAATAATCTATTTGGGATTATTCCTTCGTAAACTCTTTTAAAATGAACCTTCAGCCTATTTAGTTCATCTCGATTAGAAATTATTTGAGAGTATTTTTCTTTATGATGGTCCTTGTTCCAATTAAATGAATAAGGAATATTTTGATGGATGTAAGTCTTAATCTTAAGATTGAACAATATCTATACTCTCTTTTTATTAACCAAATCTCACTAATATAGTTAATATAAATCCTAAATTAAATTAAAGAATTTCACTTATTAAAAACAATATGTTAACAATTTATTAATTTACTAAATCTACTTCTTCACTCTCCCCCGACATTATTTATCTATCTAAAATTGTAAAGTTAAGTCGATTTTGTTTATAACTCCTTTAAATATGCTAAACTTTTAAATTTATAATTGGTAATATTTTAACGAAGATTAAGATTTGAGTTGTGTTTAATTAATTTATTAATATCATAAAATGGGTAAAATAACAGGATATTTATGAATAATTTTAATTTAGATATTTTGATTAAAACACCAAAAGATTTTATAGTTAAGGATGTAAACCAAATATTCAGTAATTTATTATATGAAATTCAGAATTATCTTGATTTAGAAGCAATCAATCCAAATATTTTGGTTAATATTTCAAGTGATCAAGAAGAAAACTTAGAGGATTTTTTCAGTATCGGTGTGAGTAGAAAGTCGATAAATAATCAAATTCAGATTAATTTCTTTAAAAAATATCTAAAATTTTTACCATTCATCCTACTCAGGGAAGCTTACTTAGCCTTTATACCAGATAAATTAAAAAGAAAGCAAATTATTCAAATTGCTATTCATGAAATAATAGAAAATGATCTTTCAAAATTAGAGGCAATAAATGAATGGAAAACCCTATTTCGAAGTAATATAATAAATTATGACTTCTTAACATCTCAATTTGATAAGCTTCATAAATTTTTTAAACTTGAAGCAACAGAAAAAACCCAAAGTCCTACAAAATTCTTTTTCGAGTTTATTCGCAGAAATATTCCTTTAATTCATGATAAGATGGATAATTTTTATGACATCATTTCTGAGGAATTTGTCTATAAAACATCAAGATCTCTCTACAATGATGAAATATTAGAGACAATAAGAGTTCTAGTAAAAATCTTTTACCAAGTTAAGTTTTTTAAAAGTTATAGTGAGTTTGAAGACTTGTTTATTGAATTTAAGGAGAGAGAGATTATTTTTACTAACTTAAGTAAGAGAAGATTTAGTGAAAATTTACGATGGATCAATAAATATACTATTATATCTCCTGCATATAAGCTAAATTACCATCAATTAAACATAGTGGTAGCATTTACTATTCTAAAGTTTAATCCTATTTTGAATAGAAAAGATATATATAATCTTTTGGATAAAATACCTTTTCTGCATAATCCCATTTTTGCAAAAAATGGATTTTCTGATGAAATTTACGGTTATTTTGTCATACCTAAAATTTATTTAAAAGATTTGTTGAAATTTATTGAAAAACTAAATAATTCTGGTTATATTATTAATAAAGAATGTTATATCTGGAAAACATATAGTAATAACATAAATTTGAACTATTTTAGGGAATATTTTAAAGATTTAAATAAAATCATAAATCCAAATCATAAATCTTATGATGATAAATTTGAGATTAAATTCTTGGATATATATGATGAGCCTAAAAAAGACATAGATCTTAATCTATTAGAATGGGTTATATTTGAAAGGGTTGCACAATCTAGTTCCACAGGTATAGGTTTTGAGCGCAGAGGGGATATACTTCAATCACTTAAGGACGAAATGTTAAATTATATTGAGAGTGAAAGAGGTTTAATAATAAAACTAAGGAATTCTCTTGATAAATTTTCCAAAACCCCACTATTGAAAAAAGAGTTACTTACTTTTTTGGATAATAATCAACAGTTTAGTTTCTTTTATATCAATGATATGCTTCAACAAATTTTAAAATACTTAGATGTAATTAAAAAATTAATTAAAAAAAATCCAGACATTAAAACTGTTGCTAAACTCCAAGAGTATATAAAATTTAATCAAATATCTCAGTTGATTGAAGAAAATATTATTTTTAAAAATAAGGATATTCAATCAATAGTATTAAGAGATATTATACCAAATTTTTTTGAATCTTTACAAGAATTTAAAAATCTGGAAGAAAAATATGGTTGGTTTTTTAGTTTCTTTGAAACTTGTAGGAAATTAAAAATATATAGCTTTGAGTGGATGAAGCAATTGATTAGAGATAAAAAAATAATTAACAAAATTTACTACACTAAAGAAAAAAAACTTAAAGAATTTTTTGAGAAATTTAAACCATATAAAATTGATAATCAAACACTCAATTCCACTTTAATAAAATTTTTTGAGGCCAATTTAATTTCTCCTCAACTAATTAACACTGTAACAACAAGCTCATTCGCGAAATACCATCCTGTTCTGTTATTGAAAGACACAGTGGATGTTAACAGGGATATACAAAAAATCATTAAATATTTTCCCAGAATATTTGTAGAAAAAGTCAGAAATTTATACACGAATGAATACTTCATAGTTTTATTTACTTATTTCCTAAATATTAAAGAAAAAGGTTTACTTTGTTCGATTCTTTACCGTATTTTTAAGGAAAATCTTGTTAGCTTTAAGAGATACTTTACAAGCGGTTTATCGCCTTTTGTTTATGTCAAGGATTTTTATGATTTCAATACAAATGAGTTTTTTTACACAAATAATCTATTTGAACAAAGTTATCTTTATATACAAAAAATATTAGGAGATCCTTTAAATCCGCTTCAGGATTTTAAAACAACGACCCAAGAACAATTTTGGTCGAAAGAACGGAAGTTTATCAATTTAGTAAAAGTTGTTGAAAGTCGGGTTTCACGAGAACGACGTGAATTTAATTCTCATAGATTAAATGAATTATTTGAATTCAATCGTAGCCTTAATAAAATAATTCTTAATCCAGATAAATTTAAAAATTGTCAGCAATCAAATTTTTTTAAAAATTTCATTAAATCAATAAAATTCATTCCAAATTTTCAAGCTTTTGGCCTAAATCAATATTATTTATACATTCATCCTTCAAATATAGATCAAATGGATTTTAAACATTTTTTAATTAATACATTTCAGTCTATTAGATATCCAACTAGAGTCGATGACACAAACTCTTTTTTAATTAAATACATCTTTCCTTATCGCAATCCTAATATGAAACATCTGAACTGGTATTTAAAGACTAAACGCATAATAAAGGAGTATTGTCTTCTTTCCATTAAAAAAGTAATTCAAATTTTCAATTTTAACTATAATCTGAGTGCTAATGGATGGAATTATGATTCAAATAGATTTAAGATGTATATGCAAAACATATTTTTTAATCCAGATTTTAAAGCTGAATATTCTATTGTAAGGTACTTAAATATGATGGAATCACCAAAACAAGACTATATTGGCCCTAATTCAAAAATTTTTAAATCATTATATGAAATTTACTCTTGGAAAGGTGTAGATATAAAATCATATTTAGGTACCCGGCAATATTCAATAATTAATAATATTACAAATTTACTAGCTAAAGATTTAATTTTTCCCTATATCTCACTAAAAAATTTAGAGTTTCAAGATAAAATCTACATAATCTTACCTAATTTGAAAGTAGATTTGAATCAAACCCTCATTAAAATTTTTAATTTTTTTAATTATGGTTTTATATATGAAATTGAAGGAGAATATTATATCCATGGCTTTGATGAACAGATTAGATTTGAAAATGGATTGATGTTAAAAATATATTTACCACAATGTGAGGTTGATGAATTCCTTAAATTTTTTGATTTATTATTTAATTATTTAGAAATCAATAATTATATCATTTTAACAGACTTAACATCAGGTAAGAGTTTATTGAACTGGATTTTTGGAGATTTAACTTTTCTAGATTCTTACAATCCTTTAATAAATTTAAGATGGAACAGTACAGATAAAATTTGGTTAAATCATAAACTTTATAATGAAAAGTTTGAGAAGCTTTATCCAGATCTTTTTTATGGAAAGAAAGCATATCAGATTCTTTGAATAAATTATTCCCAGGAAAATTTAGTCCTGAACCATACTTATTCAATTTTTTTAGTGTTGTTTAAAAGAATAATTAAATAATAATATTGATATGCCAGGTGTATGGGAAGGTCACCCGATCATGTAAAGTCCATTTAGAAGGACATTACATTCTATTTTTTCTTTTACATACATAAAAATTTTTAATCTTACCAAAATAAATAATTTGAGTGAGGGTAGCCCAAACATGTAAGGTGTCTTGTAGTCTTTACATTTTATTTCTTTTTTATTATTAGTAATCTAATGACTAATTTTAATCTCGGATGTATAGAGAAAAACACATGATACTGATGTTAAGGAGATAACAATAACAATCAAGATCTCCATTTGAAAATATTGCGACAGGAATGTACCGAGAGGTAAAAGAGTTATGCTTGCTAAATTAGAAGATAATGACATTATCCAATATCTTAAATTTTCATTTTTTCCCGTTCTCGATATCTGAAGAAATAAGGTCGTGTATAAGACTATAAACAAACCACCTAAAAGATAAATAATAGAATAAGTAATTAGGAGAATTATTATATTTGAAAATAACAATGAAAATAAACTAAACATATAGATTAATGTTAAAAAAATAATAATCTGAAGAAGCTTTTTATTTTGCCAAAGGGATGGATTTTCATTGAAATTGATCATTTTAAGTACTCTTTTTGCTAGATAGAAACCCAATATATTGAAAAGAGTAAAAATTACATAAAAATCTGAGTATAATGTAAAACCACTCTCTCCAAATCGGGAAAGAATGTAAGAACTAAAAGGATAAGCTATTAATTTGTCACTCCATAAAAAAAAATATGCTAAAAATATAAGAGTTATCATTAAAGGTGAAAAAAACTTCAAACAACCTTGCTTTTCAAAACTATCTTTAAGAGATTCTTGATATGGTTCCTTTAAAGAGGACTTCCTCATAAAAATGAATATAATTAACAAAGGGGAAGTTATTAACCATCCAACTATAAAGAAAACATTCCAAAAATCTAAAGAATCGATTTCTTTCACACAAAATTTAAAAAGAAATGAAGAAAGTAATATACCTGTTGAGGAGCAGGAATTGATCAATATTATTAAATTTCTTTCACTCTTTTTATCAGGAGCCTCTAAAAGAAGTTTTGACATTCCTGTTCTAATTACTGCTGTGCTTATAAGAAATAGGACCAGAAATATGGAATAACTTAGAAGAAATTGATTATATATAATAAAAAACAAAAAACTTAGAGATAAGACAAAACTAAAGATCACTATTATCTTATTCTTATATCTTGAAAACTTATCAAAAAATAGTCCCAAAGCCGGGAATGAAAACAAAACGAGATAGGATATGCTCTGTATTAAGGATAAACTGGATCTATCTACACTTAAAACATCAAAATGAAACAAGGGTATATAAACGAGAACGAAAATTTGAATCAAACTAATAATGAAATAAACAAGGGAAAAAACAACATAATTATTCTTTCTATTTTTGATTTTTTTTAGTGTTTCTTGAATATTTTCCCTTACTGATTTTTTCTCTAATTTTTCATGAGTGAGCATATCATTTTATCTCTGAATATCTAATTAAACTAATTGAAAAATTCTGATCGATAAAATCATTTTTTTGTGTTGGAGTTTAAAAAGATAATTTTGGATTAAATTTCATGAAATTAATTAAATGTCCTAATTGTAGATTGTGTATAGATTTTGATCTATTATTCAAAATAGATTTATGTCCGATGTGTGGTATGCCTTTTGATTATTCTATTGATAAAACAACTGCTATCATTGATAATGAGTGCTGATTTTAAAGATACCAAGGAAAACTATTAGAAATTAATTTGCTTCTTTAAATTTTGATTTAATATTTTTTAAATTAAGATTTCAAATTCTTTTGCTTTTATTAGATTCTTAGTATAATCTAAAAAATAAAAAATTTTTAAGGTTATCTAGGTTTCAAATTATTATTTTCGAAAGAGTTAAAAAATCTACCGCAAACATAACAAGAATTGCATTTTGAATCCAGATGTATTAGGGTCTTACAAGACGGGCATTCAATATAAATTGTGGTTTGAAAATTCATAAAAAATAATCTATAATTCTGTATTTAAAATACTACATAAATGCCTAAAATAGATGAAATTTGTCTGAGGTCATAATAAAGTTTAAACATCATTTTAGATAATTTAATAAGTATAAGACATTAAAATAACAAGAACAGGGCCTATAGCCTAGCCTGGATTGGGCGTCGGACTTCTAATCCGAAAGTCGCAGGTTCGAATCCTGCTAGGCCCGCATCTTATTCTGAAGCTTTTATTTTCAAATCTAAGACAACTAATTCAGATTTGGGTGAGTAATGCTTAACTATTTTAGAAGTTATGATAGATTCAATTTCCCAATTAAGACTTTTTAGTTTATGTTCAAGTTTCTTCAAAGTCTTTTCGATTGGATCTGGCTTTTCTGAGAATTGATAGAAATGTAAAATCCCTCCAGATTCTTTCATTAAAAAACAGGCGGCATCCATGAAATTAATAGAACTCTCAGGTAAATTCATTATAATCCTGTCTGCTTTATGCATTAAGGATTGGCCTAGTTGGTTTGCAGGCTCAAGAAGGTTTTTAATATCAACATGATATGGGAAAATTTCTCCTTTAAGCTTATTTAGTGTGACATTCTCTTTCAGATATCTGTATGCCTCGGGATTTAAATCAAAAGCATAGATTTTGACATTTTGATCTTTAGCAATTTGTATTGAGAAGGGTCCAACGCCGGCAAACATATCTATTATTAATTCATTCTCCATAATTGCACTTGAAGCAACCCTGCGTCTTTCAAATACCAATCTTGGAGTAAAATATGTGTTTTTAACGTCAAGTTTGAAAGTACAGTCATTTTCTTTATGAGTCGTCTCAGATTTATCTTCACCGTGTAAAAGGGCTAATTCCCTTAAGCGATATTTGCCTTTTACTTCACTTTTCTTTTCATAAACCGTCTTAACATTAGCATTTACGTTAATTATCGCTTTAGCAATTTTATCTTTAAACTCTAAATAATCAATATTAGACCCTTGAGTATTAAATTTATCAAATTCAATAATTGCGATATTTCCAATGATATCATAGGATTTTGGAATTAACTCTAAAGACTCATTAGGGATTTTATCTTCTAAAGCTTCTTGAAGAGTTCTATATTTATAATCTTCATTATAAATTCCTATTTTGGATATAAATTCATAATTAATTTTACTGCTTACAACATCTTTCATTCTATCAATTAGTTCTTGGTTTGATATTAAGGGATATAGTATATAATCATTCTCATGTAAAGTCTTAAACCTATGATTAATTATTTGAGTGTCTTTAAAGTTTTTTTTTATAAGGTCGATGAATTGCTGTCCATCTTTCTTATTCAATTTAATATGAATAATATCTTGGTTTTTATTGATTTTCATCAGTCTTATTTATTTCAAATATAATTGATAATTTTTTTCCTGGAACTTTTAATCTTCCTACTAATTCACGATCTAACTCGTTTGATGATTTTGTACAATTAATTAGGATGGTTCTGTCGGACACATAACCGCTTTTGCGAAAGACAATATCACCTTTATCTAATAATTTTAATTCTTTATTTCCAAAACCATAGAAGGAATCTCGAATATCATCTACCTTTAAAGTAACTTTAATTTTTCTTTCATTCGCAATTTTATCCTTTAGAGTTGCATTTAGGTCATAGCAGGCTTTTGAAGCATTAATCCCTATTACACAATTCCCTTTTTTTGTTAAAGTACTAACTTTAGTGATTTCAATTGTAGTTTTATGAGTACTTAATATGTTTTCATGGCCAAAAGCCTCAATTTTGTCTAAAAGAGTCATTTAATCACTTTTGAAAAAGTTAATTAGGGCGCTAATTTCCTTGAATGTGCCAATCTCTAGTTTATAATTAAATTTTAATTTTTCGAACAGTTTTGATATAATATTTTTTTTAGAAAATTGGACTGTTTCATTGAATTGATTAATGAATTCTTCAGGGATCAACATTCCGCATTTTGAATAAAATTGAGAGTAATTCTCGAAAAAAAGCTCAATCTTTTGCTCAAAATTCCTTATCATTATCTCATTTTCTGTTATTAGATCTATTGATTCATATTGTCCCATAGGAAAAGTTGAACTAAGTTCTAAAGGTATTATTCCATAAACGTCAGAGAAAAAAACCACATGAAGTTGATTTCTAGGGATTATAGAGTTGTTATCAATTTCCTCTAACCAATATTTAATACTTGGAGATTTTTCACCCTTTATATCCAACTCAGGTAAAATAATCAAAAATTTTACGCCTTCCGGAACTCTAAAATTATTTTTTAATTTAGACTCATAGCGGTAAATGAGAGGTCTTTCTACGCTTTCCGGAGAAGAATAGAGCCTTCCATGAGTTTTATACAACTTTTCGTGCTTTTCGAATAATGGTAAATAAGATTTAATTAATTTTGAAGCTTTTACTAAAGAAGGATGATTTCGAATTCGTTGTTCTACCAACTCCCATAAATTACCTTCCTTAATAGCTTGTCTTATTGTTCTTAATTCTGAAAAGGATAGATGTAAGTTATGCTTGGCAATTAATTCAGTTCGCAGGTTTTCATCGAATTTCAATACTTCTTTAGGACTATATTCACAACATATGGGGCAATGACATGGAAATTCTTCTAGTTCCTCCAATTTCCTTGTGCCTGTAGACAATGTAAAATATCTATTTTCTTTAGCAAACAATACATAAGCAGCGGAATCCATTAGGTCGCAACCACAGGCAACGGCTAATGAAAAGAATTGTGGCAAGCCTAAACCGAATAGATGAACAGGTTTATTCCAAACTAAATTTTTTTTTACATTTAGAAGAATTTTTATTACTAAATCGAATCTATAGTCTAAAAAAGATTTAACCAAGCCTCCTATCGCATAAACTCCAAAATCTAGTTTGCTCATTTCAATTGTACTTGTTTTTAATAAATCCTCATATTTCGCTCCGTGAATTGGACCAAACCAATAACATGTATCTTTTGATCTTCGGGAAATATTGTCATGAGCTCTTTCAATTGTTATCTCGACTTTTTTTTTAGCTATATCATACTCATCATCAGGTTGGACAGGCTCATCGAGGATCACCGCAAAATCGGTACCAATATCCTCTTGAAATTTTTCGATCTCTGCGGCTTGGATATTTAGCTTGTCTTTGTTGTACATATATTTTTGAAAAGCTCCGCTATCTGTGGCAGTTATTCCATCAAAATTTAAATATAAGTGTAAAGATTTTCTTAAGACCTCATCCCGGATTTGAGTATTCTGATAAATGATATAAGCGTTAGTAAAGACAGATTGAGCTCCAATCCTCTTCAACTCTGAAGTTGCAACAATATTTTTATAAGGATGAACTACAGGAAACAGATTAGGAGTAATCATATACTTATTATTTATATTTAATTTTCCAATTCTTCCTAAAGCATCAAAATCAGAGATCTCCCATTTCATATTTATTACCTTAGCTTTATTTAACGTTTAATCAAAAAATTCTTCTAATCTATTTTCTTGAAACAATTTTTCTAACCAATCTATTTTGCCGATTTCATATTTATTTCCATCTTTATTTCCCAGTACAATGTCTAAAATTATTTTTGCGATTGAATTAATACTTAGATTCGCTGTATTAATTTCAAAAAGTGGAAATGTTGCTTGTTTTTGTATAAAATAATTTGCACAATTACCTAAAATTTCTGCTTGAATATTTTCAATAATTTTTGCTTGAGAATAATTTTTTTTTTCTAATCTTTTATATAATACATCCGGATCACATCTTAAAATGAATGCATAATCAATATAATTTTCTGGAATAATATCAGAGAAATGCCCTTCAATTATTAGATATTTTAGTTTGGTGTTTTTAATCTCCTCAATCTTTTTCAGCACATAGGGTAAAAATACTTCAAAATCAACTAAGTAGGTTTTCCTTTCTTCATCATATTCAAAAGAAAAATTATTAGAGATAGCTAAATCATTCAGAGAGAACATTTTTGCCATTAGTAAATTAGTTAATTCTTTTGCTACTGAAGTTTTTCCGCATCCTGGTGTTCCGGAAATTATAATATTTTTCATTTCTAAGTTTATAATAGAGTATGATAATTAAAAAAATAAATGAATAATCTTGAAATTAATTCAAGGTAAAAATAATGGGAAAGGGGGGCTTCGAACCCCCGACCTCACGGTTATCAGCCGTGCGCTATACCAGGCTAAGCCACTCTCCCAGATTGGGCTTGCTTATAGAATAATATTTTATGTTTTATAAAACGCTTTTTGATGTATTATTTAATAAATCGTATTTAAAAAATTTTTTGACCTAAAATATAATAGATAAAACGTTGTATTTTATATTAATTAGCAATGCCTAGAATTTTAAATTATTCAATAGTAGGATTAGAGGATTATACCATTAGCTTTGAAAGCTATTGTTCATTATGTGAAATTCAAAAATACTGTAAATTTGGAAAAGATGACCCTTTTTCGATTAAAATCAGTTGTAGTGATTTAAATCGAGCAAAGGAAAAGGTAAAATTTGACCAGCTTCAAAGACTACAGAAGACTGAAGATGTTTCAGTTCCATATGAGGAGCTTGTTAAAAAAGTTAAAATTAATTTACAAAATATAATTTCTCAAATATGGAAAGGGAAAATTAGAGCCCAAAAAGAAGAAATTAGATGTCTAGACTCTAGAAAAATAGATCCTATGTTGGTTTCACAGCAAGGACAAGATTGGTGGCAAGATTTTAATGCAACAATAAAATTAATTAATCAAGAGTGTGAAAAAATTACTTAAACTTATTTATAGATTTTGCAGACTTTAAATACAGAGTTTTAAATAATATTATGTTATGCCTTTGTATGGCCAAAGCACTAAGTACATTCAATCGATTGATGACGTGTTTAAGGATATAATCGCAGGATTAGAAAATTTTTGTATCGTTTTCAATAATTTCTTCTTAATTTTATGTCAATACCTGAAATACATTTTTGTTTTTATTATCTTATCTATTGGAATTCTAACTTTATTAAGATTAAGGGGTGTTTATAGACAATCTAGATTAGTTGGTAAAGATAAACAAGAAGATCAATTCATGAAGCCAAGATTAATCTTAGGATGCTCTTATATTGTTTTAGCATTTGGAATTTTATTTAATTACATCACATATTTTTTGATTTGGATATTGGATCCTCTACCTGATAGATTAATCTATAATTTCATTGCTTTTAGTGGAATTGATCCTTATTATTTGAATGGGATTATAGATATTAGTACGTCCCAATTTCCTCATGAAATAACAATTTATTATTGTTTCTCCTTCGGATCTTTAATGGCGTTATTAACGGTATTAATAAGCATATGGTATTTAGTTAATAACAATCGTTTGATTAATAATCCTAGAAACGTATTAATATGGTTAATTTCTGGCGTTTTACAAGGCGTTTTATTCGGGTTTAACACCTGTCTTCCATTTTTTTTATAATCAAATAATTTAAGCAAAAAATGAATTACAAATTCGGAATACAGTCAGATTCTGAGCGAAACATTTATATAATATATTTATATTTATATTATTTGCATCAAAGAATATATTAGAGTTTCAGTCACGTATAGTTTTTCAGTTCCAAAACAATATTTTATTCGGTACACGGGTTAAAATTTGCTTGGAAAATTTTAATATTCATATATTTGGAATTTTTTGTAGTTTTAAAAATAAAATTGGGTTGATAATATGGAAGTTGAATCAGATTTAAGTTATTTATCAAATTTATGCCCAGAATGTGGAGGCAAAATTATTTTACTTCATGAGAAGGGCGAGACTGTTTGTGGACAGTGTGGTTTAGTTATAAGTGAACGAATAGTTGATATCTCTCATAGTGGAAAAAGAGCTTTTACTAAACAGGAAAAAGAAAGTAGAGAAAGAACAGGATCTCCAATTTCAATTTTATTACCAGATATGGGGTTAAGTACAATTATAGATAAAGCTAATATTAAAAGCCCCGATTTGAAAAGAGCTGCTAAATGGAATTCTCGGATGACATGGGATAAAAGGAATATGTTAATTGCTACAACTGAATTAAAAAGGATCGGAAGTAATCTAAACCTGCCTAATCATGTTAAAAAAGCAGCAATAAGATTATATATAGAAGCATTTAAAAAGAAACTACTTCGTGGGAGATCTATTAATGGAATGGTGGCAGCATGTTTATATTTCGCATGTAGAGAGAGAAAGATTCCCCGAACATTACAAGAAATCTTAGAACAAACTTCGATAAGCGCTAAAAATGTAAGAAGATGTTATAGAACTCTAATTAGAGAATTAAATTTAAAAGCTCCTTCTACTGATCCTATTTCTCTTATTCCAAGATTTATCGCAGAATTGGAATTAGATGCGGATGCTGAAAATGCAACGATTAAGATTTTACAAAACTTTACAACTAAATTTTCTACAAGTGGAAAAGATCCAAAAGGATTGTGCGCAGGAGCATTGTATTTAGTTTGCAAAAAGAAAGATAAGAAAATATCCCAGAAAGATATTGCAAACCTAGTAGGAGTTACTGAAGTTACTCTTCGCTCAAGATATAAAGAACTTGTAAAAATGTTAAATATTATGGTTTAAAATAATCTTAAACTTTTTTTTTAGTCTTCTTTTTTTAACATCATTTTTATAAAATCTGGTAAAGTTAATAGATAGCTTTGAGCATTTGGCAAGTGATCTTTGATTTTTATAAACAAATGAGTATAATTTTCAGCTTTTTCTTTTTGTTCGAGTACATCATTACGAGTTTGTTCTCTTACTGGTTCAACCGGAATCCCCCTCATCACAGCACGAGCGGGAATAGTTAATCCTGGTGGGACTTGACTTTGATTTAAAATGATCACACCTTCTCCAATCGATGCCTCATCGTATATTAATGTTCCTTCTTTGATTTGAACATAATCTTCTAGAAAACATCCTAAAAGCGTAACTCCTGATTCAATTATACAATATCTTCCTATGTTTATTGAACTTTTCTGAGAGCGTGTGAACATCATTACGCCATCAAAGATTGTAGTGTATTCCCCGATGTTAATTGGTGAATTTTCTGCACGAATGATTGATCCAGGCCAAATTATAACATTTTCATTAATACGTACATCCCCTATAAGTGTTGCCATGGGGGATACATAACTTTTTGGGCTAATGTTTGGTTTTTTTCCATTATATTCTATTATAGGCATAAAATCTTCACTATATTTATTATACAAATAAGGTATAAATGCTAATATTTAAATTCAATTTATTTCTTAAGAAATTTAAATTTTTATTTAGTCTATTATATATAGGTTTTAATAGGATTTTTAGATTCAAATAAGACAAACTCAACTTGAGGAAATTCTAAACTTAATATATGACATAATTTCTTCATCGCGATAATTTCATTTCTATAATGTGGTATTTCTATAAGATTTAGACCCATATCCCTTGCATAAATAGCATCAAAATAGTTAAGGTTCCCTGAAATATAACAATCGCATCCAATATATGCTGCTTTTTTAATAAAATTAATGTTTGATATATTTCCTCCAATAATACATATTTTATTTATCGTTCTTCCAAGTTCACCAACATAAGATATTAATTTTAAACCTAAATTCCTTTTGATTCGTTTGATTAAATCTTCTAAAGTAATTAGTTTTTTTTCGTTTGGATAATTTAATAATGAGCAAATTCTACCTATAGGGATACTTTTTCCATCTTTATTTTTAATTTCAAACACGTTTTCTAATTTTAAATAAAGAACATTAACTAAGGTATCTGAAATCCCCCCCTCCGCAGCAATAAACGAAGAATTTAATACAAATATCGAAATTGGGTATTTAGAAAGCAAAGTTAGTTTATCAATTATACACTGATCAAAATTTTTTATAGGTTTGTTGATCAAACTATGATGAGATATTATCAAACTAAATTTATGTTTTAAAGCAAAATGTATCGCTTCTAAACTTAAATCTATTGTTAACATGACCTTTTTTATAGTTTTGTCATTTTTAGTTTTATCGAAATGTAATCCATAAATCTCTGAATCAAGCCTAAAATCTTTTGGAGATAATTTTTTAGTCAATAACTCTTTTAATTCCTGAAACTGCATGTTTATCACTCAATTCAAGTGCAAATAGGAAAAATTTGAATGATTTAATATGATAAAACTGAGTAAAGATTTTTTAATTTGAAATTTAAATATATAAATTAATTCGAAAATATCTGAAGCTGAAAAATGGATCAAAATTTATGAAACAAAAAGATTGTATTTTTTGTAAAATAGCAGATAAGGAAATCCCCTCAAAAATTTTGTATGAAAATGACTTTACTCTTGCCTTTTTAGATATTTCTCCCATATCTAAGGGACATACTATCATTATTCCTAAAAATCACTTTTTAAATTTAGAAGATATACCAGATTATGAACTTTATGAAGTTTATAAAGTAGTAAAAAAATTAGCATTAAGAATTCATAAAAATTTAAAAATTGATG
>JABAHP010003056.1_pt1 | contig 32193 bp, 56 predicted proteins | sample 7062081 | NCBI WGS metagenome assembly JABAHP01 (sample SAMN14534357, study PRJNA622989) | marine sediment metagenome | biome: marine biome [ENVO:00000428]; feature: marine pelagic biome [ENVO:01000023]; material: deep marine sediment [ENVO:00002113] | place: India: Gulf of Kutch | collected...
GCTATGACAGATGGCAGTGAGTATGGCACGCATGATGACTGGGGAGTTGAAAAAAAGTTGAGTGCTTTTTTAGACTCACACAACTGGAGCACTGAGTGGTATGATCCCGGCACCATCCATCTTTTCTATGATGCATAATCAAAACAGACCGAAACATCAGAGAGCACAGTTCTCTGATGTCTGACATTCAATATGTCACTGATGAGGTCAAAAAAAACAGGAGGGCACACAATGAAAAAAAATAAAAAGGTTACTCAGGCACTAAGAGAGATTGGTTTTGACTATGTTCATCATGGACACAACTTTTTCTGTTATGAAAAAGAAACAGAGGACAGAGTGTTCACAATCACTGACACAACTGGTGATGGTGTTCCTCAGTCTCTTGATGATGAAATGGACTTGTCAATATGGCACCCGATGAACCATGACGGTACTTTTGATCACATTGACACTTATTCAATGATAATGAGGGACTTTATTGAGAACCACTCAACTTACTTGGCAAAGTAAAAACAGACCGAAACACTCAGCCCTGTGCTGAGTGTCTGCACTTTATGAGTGCACTGATGATGGTCAAAAAAAACAGGAGGATTCAAATGATAGAACTTACAACAAGAATGGTCAAAGAAAAAACTGAGGATGATTTATCTGCCATAGCTGAGGGAGCTGAGTCATACATGCTCAATAAATTGGGCTGTTATATAGAGGACACTCAGCATCTCAGCAACAAAGAGATTGTCAACTATTTCATCCGCCATGCTTTGCCAAAACATATCAGAGCTTTTCAAGATCATATCAATTCTGGCAAAGCGGCAGACAGAGACAAAAGTTGGTTTGAATAGTACACAGTCCGAAACACTGGGCACAGCATCAAGCTCAGTGTCCAGTGTTCAATACACTGCTGATGAGGTCAATCAGACACATAAAAAAACAGGAGGACTCAAATTATGTATATCAAAAGAATTGAGGCAGGTTCTTACAGAGTATATTTTGAGAAACATTTTCCCGGCCATCTTGAATACCACTATATTGGAAATATTCAAAGAGTTTACTTGAATACAAAAGGAGCAAAGTGGAGAGTCAGATTAAAAAATCTAAATAAATGGAGAACCACTTACCATTCCAATTTCAAACTTGCCAAACAATTTGTATTGAACAAAAATATTAAAAATAAATAGGAGGAACCAAATGACACAACAAGAAAAATTAAGTTGTAAATATGTCTGTCAAGATTGTGGTTGTGAGATTTCTCATTTTACAGACATGAGAATTGCACCACCAAGAAAGTGTTTCATGTGTAAAGGCAGAGAACTCAAAAAGGAGGCTCTGAAATGACAGTACAGGAAATGATGGACTTTCTAAAAGACAAGCCAAAAGATGCGGAATGTTATTTCTCAGTTTGGGGAGTAGGTGGGGAGACAAAGTATAGGACAAGACTCTCAACAAATAGAAACACATTATCCCCAAATAAAAAATTTCTCCGTATTACATGGGTTGATACTTGTATTGCAGACATGATTCTGGATGATGAGCTTGTTGAATAACAGACCGAAACAGGGACAGTGTCCCTGTCTGGCATTTATGATGTCACTGATGAGGTCTATCAGCACACAACAAAACAACAGGAGGAATTTATAATGTTAAACATCAAAACAAAAATTGTTGGATCCAAATTAACAATAGAAGTTGACTTGGACAAAGAGAACGGTCTATCAAAATCAGAAAAGTCCATAGTCATTGCATCCACTCAGGGAAATCAAAAATTGGATGGCAAATATTCTAATGTCAGTTTTGGATTGAACATTTATAAACCTGTTTAATATTTCCAAACAGACCGAAACACTCAGCCCTGTGCTGAGTGTCTACCATTTATTATGGTACTGATGAGGTCAATCAGAAATAAAACACACAACAGGAGGATCCTATATGAAAAAAATTGAAAAGACTTATTTTGAGCATCAAGACTTGATTAAAACAAAGGCACTAAAATTTTTCTATAATCACAATTGGAACAGACTCCAATTGACTGAGATTGAAAGTGAGTGCAACCACACTTTTCTACAATGTTATAAAAATTACAACCCCGACTTATCCTCATTTAAAACTTACCTCAACAACTCCCTTGAATACACTCTCATGGAGGTGCAACAAGGATTGTCAGAATTGCCTCTGCCAGTTGAACTGATCAGAGTTGAACATCATGACAATACTGACTCCAAAATCAATTTCAATGAATGGAAAGAAAGTCTGTCATCTGATGCAAGGAAAGTAATTAGAGCTATTTTCAAAGCACCACTTGCTCAAATAAGTTCAAAGAGAACAAACAAGATCACACAGAAAGCATTGAGAAATTATCTCTGGAAAAAGGGCTGGAAACATGATGACATTACATTCTCTTTTCTGGAGATAAAAAGTGCTTTAAAAAATCACACTTAATCACTATATTATTATAGTAAGGAGAAAAAAATATGATGACACAAAACAGTCAACATAATTATGATGACATTCTTACCGCTCTCCGCTCTCTGTCAGACAGATGTGATGGAGCTGTCCAGAGAGATGGTGTTGGATTCAATGGAGTTGATGCTCACTTTGGCAACTCTCTTGCATGTCAAGAGAGGTTATCTTTCAAACAAGCCAGTATTGCTCACAAGATGCTCAGAAAGTATAAAGGGCAATTGTCAGCAAATGGCATTGATTATGACAAGATTGATTGTCCTGAGGAGCCTCAAGAAAAAGTCATCACAGAACAGGAGGCACAAGAAATGATTGACTTGATATTGAAAGAGGACAGATGGAGTGATCCTGAGATTGTTCAGACAAAGAATGGTCTCAAGCAAGTCAAGAAAAGTGAACTCCCTGCTGGTTTCTGGAATTACTGGAAAATTCATAAAGAGAGAATCAAGAAAACAGGCATCTCTCTTTCAAAGCATGAGGGAAAATGGGAGCTCTGTATGTGGTCTGATTACAAAGAGGAAACTGACACTCAACTTGATCTGAATTTCAGTGGACTTGAATTATATCCTTTTCAGAAAAAAGGAGTTGAGTTCATTGAACAGAAAAAGGGCAGAGCACTTGTTGCTGATGAGATGGGACTTGGCAAAACTATTCAAGCTCTGAGCTGGATCAAGATACATCCAGAACTCAAGCCTGTTGTCATAGTGCCACCAGCATCACTCAAGCTCAACTGGCAGAAAGAGATCAAGAAATGGATTCCTGACAGAGATGTCAGAATTGTAAGTGGCAAGCAACACCTGTCTCTTGCTGGATCAGATATTATCATAATCAATTATGATATACTTACAGCTCATCAGGAGACTCTCATCAATTTAAAACCAAAAGTCTTAATAATGGATGAATGCCACTATATAAAGAACTCCAGAGCACAGAGGACAAAGGCAGTCAGAAACATTGCAAAACATATACCTCACATCATTGCTCTGTCTGGCACTCCAATCACAAGCAAGCCAATTGAGTTCTTTTCAACTCTCAATGTATTGAGAAAAGACATCTGGAAAAGTCACTGGAAATATGCTCAATCTTATTGCAATCCAACTCATAATGGTTTTGGCTGGGATTTTTCAGGAGCCAGTAATATTGAACGGTTGCACAAAGAGCTGACAAGTACAGTCATGATCAGGAGACTCAAGAAAGATGTTTTAAAAGAGTTGCCTGACAAAGTCAGAACAGTCATTCCTCTTGAGATCAACAACAGGGCTGAATATGATCTGGCAGAGCATGATCTGGAAAAATGGGCAAGAGAGTTTGAGGGAGTCAAGAACATCTCTGCTCTTGCTATTGTTGAGATTGAGAAATTAAAACAGATCACAATCAAGGGCAAGATCAAAGCATGTATTGAGTGGATCGAAAATTATATTGAGACAGGCAAGCTGGTTGTTGGCTGTTCTCATCATTCCACTGTTGATGCTCTGATGTCTCATTTTAAAGATGTTGCTGTCAAACTTGATGGCAGAGACTCAGCAACCAAGAAACAGAATGCTGTTGAGAGCTTTCAAGAGGATCCTGAGATCAAGCTGTTTATAGGAAATCTGAAAGCGGCTGGACAGGGACTCACTCTGACTGCCTCTGATAGTACCTGCACTATTGAGCTTGGATGGACTCCCGGAGAGCATGATCAATTTGAAGACAGAGTACACAGAATTGGCCAAGAGTCTGAGTCTGTCAATGCCTATTATCTTATTGCTGACAATACCATTGAGAATGACATTGCTCAGATACTTGATAGAAAGAGAAAAGTTTTGGATGCTGTTCTTGATGGTGAGGAGACAGAGACAGAGTCTCTGTTGAATGAATTACTTGAGATATACAGGGAAAAATAAAATAATGAGTTTCAATGCCAAACAGTTTTTGGAGGATTACAACATACAGTATCACACTGAGGGAGCGGACTGTTCACCAGGATATGTCAATATTCAATGTCCATTCTGTGATGACACTGGTCATCATGGCGGATTCAATATTGAAAAAGGCTTTTATTCTTGCTGGAGATGTGGTGGACATTCTCTTGAGAATGTCATCAGAGCACTGCTTGAGATCAAATACAGACAAGCTGAGGACATAAGAAATTATTATACCAGCAAAGTCTCTGTTGATGATCAAGCAATTAAAAGAAAAGCTCCAACAAGACTGAGACTACCAAAAGAGGTGAACAGTCCACTCCCTAAAAAACATAGACAATATTTGAGATCAAGAAACTTTGATCCTGACAGAATAGAGACAGACTTTGATTTACATGGCACTGGATTGCTTGGTAATTATAAGAATAGAATCATTGCACCAATTTATTATAATAAAAAACTGGTATCATATCAAGGGAGAGACATCACAAACAGACATGCTCTCCGGTATAAGGCTTGCAAAAAATCTGATGAGGTTATTCATCATAAATATATACTTTACAATATCGATAATGCAAAAGACAGACAGGCAATTGTTGTGGAGGGCATCACTGATGTCTGGAGACTTGGTCATGGCTCTGTTGCAACATTCGGAACAGGCTGGACAAATCAACAGCTCAATATCCTTGTTGACAGATTTGATCTCATTTATATTTTCTATGATGATGAGGCTCAGGACAAAGCTGACAAACTTGCAACAGTGTTCTCATCATTCAGAAACAAAGAGGCAATCATTGTCTATGACACAGATTATGAGGATCCAGCATCAATGCCTCAAGCTGATGCTGACAAGATGATGTCTGAAATGAATTTTTAAAAAAAAGTACTTGATAAAAAAACAAGCACAAATATGAATTGTCACATTAAATAATATATTAGTTTAATAGCTCACAAGAGAGCCTCTCCCTGTCTTTGTTGTGAGCTTCACCAAAAAACCAAGTTTCTCAGTCATACAGGGAGAGCCTTTTTAAAGGCTGACTGGGAGATTTGGTTTTTTATTTTTACAGAGGAGAATTTTATGGACAATAAAGAACTTGTCAGAGAGGTCTTGCAAACTGATGCTTATCTCAGAGTAAATAAAAAAATAATGAGGCATGTTGGAATTGAGGCGGCAATAATACTGGCAGACTTAATCAGCAAAGAGAAATATTTTGATGACAAAGACAGACTGGATGATGATGGATTCTTTTATAATGTAATTGAAAACTTGGAGCAAGACACATGTTTGTCAGAACATAAACAAAGAAAAGCTGTCATGATATTAGAGGAATGTAATTTTATAGAAACAAAGAGAAAAGACTCACCACCAAAAAGATATTTTAAAATAAACCATTTTCAAATCTTAAAAATTTTAAGTTTTAAAACTGAAAAACTTTCAGATATAATAAGTATTAATAATAATAAGCCTTTATCTAAAGATAAAGAAACAGTTTCAAAGAAACTGTCAAAAGTCAGAGTAAACGGTTTTACAATAGAGCTATTGAACACTTGGAACAGCTTGCCTAATATTCCCTATAAACATAAAACTGATAAACAGACCAAGCTCCAATCTAAATTGCAGAAATATATCAAGCACCTATTGACAGGGACATTTGGAGATTGTGTTGACCTTGATGATGAGTTCCTGAGAAAAAATGATATCATGCAAGAGGACATCAGTCACACATATTCCAAAGAGGAAATAATTAAGATCACAAAGAGACTTGCTCTCTATTATAAAAATGGTTACTGGCCGAAAAACAAAGACAGATTGCCAAAGTCACTGCCTGAGCTTTTTTACAATCCCGGACATTATAACACTAAGTATGTAAATGGTGGTGGCACAAGTTTCTTTCTGATGGCTATGTCTCACAAACCAAGAGCACTCAGAAAAGGCAGAACAGATGAGGACATCAAGAAAATGAAAAGAGCCAGCAACAAGAGAGGTCAGAGACTCATGACTGATGAGCAAGCTGAGGAGTATATCAATAGAGGAATGCAACCAGTAAACTGAGGAGGGAGAAACAATGTTTAAGAGATTTGTCTTTTTAAAATTTATGTTTGCTTTTTATCTTGGCTGTGTGATTGCCTTGCAATGTGAGGAGAACATTCCAGATGATGTCTGGCTCACTGTTCTCATTGCTGGAGTGGTCATCAGCTCAGTTGCAACAATAATACTTAAAAGATTACAGATGAAAGAAATAAAAAACACCAAAACAATTAAGAGTGTGAGAGGTTCATCTTATGACTTGGAAAAAGAGGAAAGTCAACACTGAGGCGGAAAAAGAAATAATCACAGGGCTGATTGTCAGTGACAGATTCAACAAAGAGATCCAAAACATATTAGCTCCTGATCTGTTTCAAGTATCATTTGCCAAAACTGTATCAAGATGGTGTGTCAGCTATTATGAGAAATATGGCAAAGCACCCGGTCAAGACATTCAGGGAATATACAATGCTTATACAAAAAAGAGGAATGCAGATGAGACTCAGATTGAGCTCATTGGAAAATTCCTTGAGGACTTGTCTGATGATTACCAGAAAAAAGCAACATTCAATCTGGAATATGCTCTTGATAATGCAGAACTATATTTCAGAACCAGAAAGATTGAGGATCACAAGGACAACCTCAGCTCACTGCTCTTGAAAAATGAGATTGATGAGTGTGAAAAAGAGATTGCACATTTTAAGAGAATAGAGAGACCCAGCACAGTTGGAGTTGACATTCTCAATGACAATATAAATCCTTATCTGTATCAAGATGATGATGTTCTTTTCAGATTTCCGGGTGATCTTGGTCGATTGATGGGAGACTTTTGCAGAGAGGACTTTGTTGCAATTGCCGCTCCAATGAAAAGAGGCAAGACATTCTGGATGATTGAGTTTGCTGTGAGAGGCTTGCTTGCTGGTCTCAAAGTGATGTATTATGATCTTGAGTCAGGATCCAAGAAAATGTTGAGGAGATTCTATCAGCATTTTTCAGGGCAGTCAAAGAAACCAGTGTCTGTTGAGTTGCCATATTTTGAAGACAATTATATTGAGTCAAAGACAGTAAAGAAAGAGGGACTGACAGCAAGTATAATTGAGAAAAAGAGGAGACACTTAAAAACAATGATCTCAGATGGTCAGCTCAGGCTCTCCTCTCATCCAACATACAGCATCAATGTTGACAGCATCAAGACACATCTTGACAACTTAGAGCACTATAATAATTTCATTCCAGATGTGATCATCATTGACTATGCTGATATACTTGCCGCAGAGCAACACATGCAGAGCAGAGAGGAAAGGCACAAGCTCAATGCGACATGGGGCGGACTCAGGAGTCTTGCTCAAGAGAAAAAGTGTCTTGTTGTCACTGGCACTCAGACTCTCAGGAGCACATTCAAGAAAGACATTTCTGAGGCTGATATTGCTGAGGACATCAGAAAGCTGGCTCATGTTACCCACATGTTTGCACTCAACCAGAACAAAGAGGACAAGAAAAGAGGTGTCATGAGAGTTGGAGCACTTGTCTTGAGAGATGATGACTTTCATATTGACAATGAGGTCATTGCTTTGCAGTGTCTTGCTATTGGCAAACCCTGTCTTGACAGCAAATGGAAATATAAAGTAAAAAATTTATAATGGAGGAAAAATAAATGTATGATTTAATTTATGGTGGGAATGAATATAAGGATGAGCTATTGTCATTATTCTCTGATGCAATAATTGAGAATGCCTCTGATGATATACATCAAGACAGAATATCAATAACAATAAAAGGAATTGATGAAAAAGAATATAGGAAAAAAATAATATTAAATGGATTTCATGAAATGTCCTTATATGTACAAACAATAATGTTGGATAAGGAATACTTTAAAATTCTTGAAAAAGAAATTGAAGAATGGAAAACAACTGATCCAGAATATTTTAAATAACATTAAAAATAAAAAAGTCATTATAATTTTGGATGTAAATCACTATATTATATATAGACACCAATAAAAAATAATTAAAGGAGGTTTTAATGACAATAATATTAACAAAGGATCAACTTATTGATGAGGTGACTGTGAAAATTTATCAATGTCCTGAATGCGAAGAACATATTGAAGAGTGGAGAAAGAATTGCCCTAATTGTCATGAAAAAATTAAATGGGGACTGTCAATAGAGACAAAAATAAGAAAGCAAATAGCACATGACATAAACTGCATTGACTGGTTATGTTCTTATAAACACAGCAGAGAACCAGATTCATTTGAGACTTCTCTTAATAACCTCAAGGAAAAAATTGTAAAAAAAATATCAGGAGAAAAATAATGATATCAATCACAAAAAAATTTGAGTTTGAATCAGCTCACTTTCTGCCTGATCATCCGGGAAAGTGCAGAGACTTGCATGGCCATAGATTTCAGCTTGAGATTGAGATCACAGGAGAGATCAATCAAGACACTGGAATGATCACTGACTTTGCAATCATAAAAGAGATCATCCAAGAAAATGTCATTGATAAATTTGATCATAAATTATTGAATGATATTGTCCCAGTGATTCCAACATCTGAGAATCTTGTCCAGATGATCTCAACTTATCTGATCCATGTCTTTGAGGTACTGGGACTGGCTCTCATAAGAGTCAGGCTCTATGAGACAAGCAACTCTTATGCTGAGTGGAGGAACACCAATGTCTGATAATTTAATAGTCAGAGAGATATACACAAGCATTGATGGAGAGATCAACTGTGCAGGGCAGGGAATGCCAACCACTTTCATCAGACTTGGTGGATGCAATCTTGATTGCCCTTACTGTGACACTGATCACAGTGCTGACAGATCAAAAGAGATGAGCATTGAGCATATATGCTCTCAGGTCAATACAAGAAAAGTGACTATCACTGGCGGAGAGCCTTTATTGCAGAATATTTATAGTCTTGTGTTTCATCTGTTTGATAGAGGTCATTTCACATCCATTGAAACAAACGGAACAGTTGAAATTGATCCAGTATTCAAAGATGTTGCTTGCTTTGTTGTGGATTACAAGTTGCATGATCCTGAATCATTTGTAAGGCATAATCTTGCTTTGCTTGACTTTGCTGACTATCTGAAGATACCAATAGCAAACAAAGAGGACTTTGTTCAAGCTGTTAATTTCTTAAATAGTTCGGTACATTATGGTGAACAATCATTCCATCTTGCTTTCAGCCCCATTCACAAAGAGCTTGATCCTGTCACTCTTTTTGGCTGGATGATGGAGGCAGGGCTGGACACAGTTGTATTAAATATTCAGTTGCATAAGTATATAAATTTTAAATAAAAAAAGGAGTACTATTATGGCAAAAGATTCACTTAAACAAATTTTAAAAGTGGCTGAGATGCTCAATGATGAGGTGCCAAATCTTGATCCTCCAATTGAGCTTGCAGATGCGTCAGAGGATGAGTTGCTTGATGACATTGAGCAAGTGATCCAGTTGCTTGAGAGTGGTGACACAATCTCAGCAGAGCTGTCTCAAGGCATACTTGATCTTGACTTTGACATACCAAAAGGAGTTGAGGTCAGTGACTCGGATGATGATACTGAGGAGATTGATGATGAGGAGGAACCTGATGAGGATGATGTGGAGGATGGAGAGGACGATATTCTGGACGATGATGATCTGGAAAGTGAGAGTGAAGAGGATGAGAGTGAGGATAATGAGGAAATTTATGAAGAGGATGATGAACCATCTCCAAAAGTAAAGCCGAGAAACAAAGCAAAGAAAGAGACATCAACAACAAAAAAGAAAGCACCAGCAAAAAAATCAACAACAAAAAAGGAGGCAACAAAAGTGAGCAAGAAAAGCACAACAAAAAAAGCAACACCAAAAAAGACTGTCAAGAAAAAAGCACCAGCAAAGAACAACAAGAAAGCCACAACAAAAAAACCTGTCAAGAAAAAGACACACACAACAGAGACAGACAAGTGGGGATTCAGAGTTGGCTCACAGAGGTCAGAGGTAATGGCAGACATTGCAACAGGAAAATTCACAATGAGAGAACTCATGGACAAGTATAATTCAGAGGAGCACTTTCACAGCATTCTCATTGACCTCAGGCGGAGAGGTTACAAGACTGGATATGACAGCAAGAGAAAGATAAAAGTCACAGCACCAAAAAAGAAATAGGGAGAGCAGTAATGAAAATACTCTCAATGGTACCAGTCCAACATTATACTTTTGAGGATAAGTTCAAATATATATCCGGGCTGTTAAGAAAGCACAGCCCGGATATGCTTGTCACTCCTCAAGAATATTTTGGAGGAGCTGTCATCAGACTGCATCAACTATCATTCACACAAGATGAGTTGTTGCCAAAGTTGTCAAGACTGGCAAACAAATATAAATGTGGCTTGATAGTTGGTGTGGTTGAAAAAATCGGTAAGATCAACAAAGAGGCAATCTGGTTCATTGACAGAGATGGATCACTAAAAGGCACTTTATATAAATTTGCTTTGCCAAAATATGATCATGTGTTGACAAAAGGATATGGAGATATTGTTCCAGAGCTTGACTTTGAAAATAGGTTCAGGACTTTCTCTATTTGTGATATAAATGTCACTGGTTTCTTTTGCTGGGAGGTTTACAGCAACATCCTTTGGTCAGGGCTTTCTCTTTGCAAACCAGATATTGTTTTCAGCATGATCAAGTTTGGAGTCAATGCTTGGCCTGTTGTCAAGAAAAATGAAAAGACTGGCAAGAAAGATGTTGTTGATTTTGGCTATGGCACATGGAGTGAAAACGGAGGCTGGATTGAGAGACTGCTTATGGCCAACAAGTGGCAAGTCAAGTGTCCAATAGTGTGCTCAACAAACAGCTGGAACATCAGACCAATATCAATGCCACTGTGCGGAACTATCAGCTTGATTGATGGTCAAGCAGAGCACACTTTCTGGCACCCAGCCAAAGAGGACAAATTAAAAGAGATACCAGAGAAAATAATTGTTGATGAAATAGATGTCAACAAAGTCCGTTATGCCCTTAAAAATAAATTTGAATACAAGGACATGGTTGGAGAGTTTCCACCTTATTCACTGGGGAAATTCACAATGATGATGAAAATAAACAGACTTGAGGATCGATTGCTCACTGGTAAAGAGAGCAAGAAAGTTGAGAAACATTTGAATAAAATAAAAAATAGTCCTGAGGAGTTGTTTCAATGAATAAAAGATATTATAACACTAATGACTTTCAGTATGATTTACAAGAGCTGGCAGTACACATCCCTCTTGATAGGTACTCTGGAATATATGGAGTGCCTCAAGGCGGAGCTGTTCTTGCAATGGCATTGAGTGACAGACTGAGACTGCCCTTGCTTGATAAACCAAATACTGATGCTTTGATAGTTGATGATATTATTGACACAGGAAAGACAAGGAGCAATTTCCCTCTGAATGACTTTGCTTGTCTGCATATTAAAAAACACAGTCAATTTAATGTTGGAGCAAACAAGACCTTTTCTGTTCACAAAGATGTCACTGACTGGATTGTGTACTGGTGGGAGGGCACTCAAGAGAAATCAATCTTGCCCACTTTTGAAAGACAGCTTGAGTATATTGGAGAGAATCCGAACAGAGAGGGACTTGTTGGAACTCCAGAAAGAATCTTGAAATCATGGGACAAATTATTTTTTGGCTATAAAATAGAAACAAAAGATATCATCACTGTCTTTGATAATGAGGGCTATGATGAAATGGTGTTGCTGAAAGACATTGAGTTTTATTCAATGTGTGAGCATCACTTTCTCCCATTTTTTGGCAAAGCTCATGTTGCATATATACCAGACAAGAAAGTAATAGGCATCAGCAAGCTGGCAAGACTGATTGATGTCTATGCAAGGAGGCTTCAGATACAAGAGAGGATATGTGAGCAAGTGACAAGAGACCTCATGAAATATCTTGAGCCAAAAGGANNTACAAAATAATTCTAATTTTGCTGTCAATGGAATTATAGCTCATAATTGTATGTTGATGAGAGGAGTTCAGAAACAGAACTCTGTCATGGTCACAAGCAGTCTCAAGGGAGCCTTTTATGATAAGCAAGAGGCAAGAGAGGAGTTGATGGGGTTGATAAAATGAAAAAACAAGTAAATCTTTTTCTTGACTCTGGAGCATTCTCTGCATGGAGCAAGGGAGTTGACATTGATATCTATGAGTATATTGATTTCATCAAAGAGTATGAAAAATATATTGATGTGTATGCCAACTTGGATGTCATTGGAGATGCAAGAGCCACAATGAAAAATCAGAGAATAATGGAGAAAGCTGGACTGACTCCTCTGCCAACATTTCACAGAGGATCAAATATAAAATATTTGGAATACTATTTAAAAAAATATGATTACATTGCACTTGGTGGCATGGTCTCAGGAGCAACATCAAAAGTGTTGCTTGAGTGGCTTGATCCATTATGGAGAGATTATTTGACTGACTCAGATGGAATGCCAATAGTGAAAGTACATGGCTTTGCAATTACATCAGTGCCTTTAATGATCAGATTCCCGTGGTACTCAGTTGATTCAACAAGCTGGGTGCTGACAGGCAGATTTGGTGCTGTCTATGTCCCGAAAAAAATAAAAGGAGTTTATGATTATAATAAGATACCACACAAAATAAATGTATCCGACAAGTCAGCAAGCCAGAAAGATGCTGGCAAACATTACAGCACCATGACCAGCATAGAAAGAAAAGCAATTGATGACTATTTCAAATTAAAAGGATATACATTTGAGGAGTTGTCAGCGGAGTATCAAAAGAGAGATGAACTCAACATCATTTATTTTCTTGATCTTGAAAAGAACCTCCCTGAGTGGCCTTGGGCTTATAAATCAAAAAGCGGAGTGGAGGGACTTGGTCTATTATGATTGTATATTTGGCAACTGGCTTTTCTATAATTGGTCATAAGGGCAGAGAGCAACAGTTTGCTCACAAGTTTATGGATATGTATGGCAACTGGAACAGATTGCAGTCCTATCATTTCAAAGAGTTCTGGCAGGAGGACACAATAAAATTATTAAAAGAGGTGAAAGATGAGAGTAAACAGAGAAAAACTAATTAGTATTTTATCAGCAATCAAACCAGCTCTTGCAAAGAGTGGGATTGTTGAGGGAGGCAACAACTATATTTTTACTGGAGATGAGGTCATCACATTCAATGACCAGATTGCTATAAGTCATCCATATAAATCTGACTTTGACTGTTGTGTCCCTGCTGATGAGTTGTATAAGATCATAAGCAACATTGATAAAAATGCATTCACAATGGAGCAGAAAGAGGACAAGATGCTCATCAATGCAAAAGGACTCAAGGCCAAAATATCAACAATTGACATGGACACAAAAGACTTGATTGATCTGATCAAGCCATCAAGTGTTGAGATCGAGTGGATCCGACTGCCAGAGCAATTCATCAAAGCAGTCAAGCTCTGTCTGTTCTCAACATCAAAAGACATGTCAAGACCTGCATATACATGCTTGTCAATCAATCATGATCATGTTGCCAGTACTGATAATTTCCGCCTGAGTCATTTTAAATTAAAAGAGACAATGGAGCACAGTTTTCTCCTCCCTGCATCTGCGGCAAGTGAGCTGATCAAGTTCAATGTTTCATGGTATTATCTTTCTGAGTCTTGGATATATTTTAACACAGATGATGATGTGATATTCTGCTCAAGAATTGGAGAGGGAGAGTTTCCAGAGTTTGCTCATCTCTTAAAAGTAAAAAGTAAAAAGATTTCACTGCCAGACAAATTGAAAAAGTCAATAGATGTCTCATCAATCATGACATCTGGAGACTTTGCCATTGATAAAAAGATTCAGGTTACTATAAAAGATGAAAAGATAAGTTGCAAGGGAGAGAATGAGCTTGGATTCATTGAGACCAGTCTACCGATTGAGACAAGTGAGGACATACACTTTGCCATCAATCCAATGTTTTTCTCTGAGATAATTGACAGAGCAACAACTGTGATGCATGATGAAAACAAGATACTATTCAGGGCTGGATCATTCAGACATTTGATGAGTGTGAAAAAATGAAAATATATTTTGCAGGGAATACTGATGATAAACAAAGCATTATCCTGGAAACATATATATATATATATATAATAGGTTATTCTCATATTATTATATTAAGGATGATAAATTTATGTTTAAACCGTATTCAAAATTTAAAAGATTTATAACTGTTAAAAAAAAATAAAAAATGAAAATATTTTTTGCGGGAGCTGGGGGAAAGACAAGACTTGAGCAATTATACAAGCTCAAATGTTCCAATATGTTTTCTTTTTGGGCTCTGATCAACACAGAAAGTGAATACGGCATGATGGAAAGATTCAAAGAGCTATTGGAGATGATATATGGACGGGTTATTAAATAAAATACATTTAGCCGATTGCATGGATATTATGCGAGAAATGCCTGATAATTATATTGATTTGGCGATTGTTGACCCGCCTTATGGGATAGGCGGAGGATCAAATGTATCAAATAAATCAAGCAGAGAATGGGATAAAAAACCTATTGAAAAATATTTTTATGAGTTGGACAGAATAAGTAAAAATCAAATAATTTGGGGTGGTAATTATTTTACTGAAATGATAAAATTTAATAGCAATCATTCTATAATATGGGACAAACAGAACGGAAATTCATTTATGTCAGATGCAGAAATCGCTTTGACAACTATTAAAAAAAATACAACAAAGTTTTTTAAATTATTTTGGATGTCGAACATGATGGGAAAAGAAGAAAAGCCAATAATCCACCCCACCCAAAAACCAGTGGCCCTTTACAGATGGCTTTTACAAAATTACGCAAAGCCCGGCGATTTAATTTTTGATTCTCACAGCGGTTCAGGCAGTTTAGCCATTGCTTGTGTTGAGGAGGGATTTAATTATATAGCCTGTGAGATTGACCCTGATTATCACAAGGCAAGTGTTGAAAGATTGCATAAAAAATATAAGGAACTGGAGCAAGGACTTGGATTTATAAAATATAAAAAGAGATCAGAAAAAGATAAAAGAGAAATGGATAAATTATTTGGAGACTAAAAAGTGATGGACGGATTTTTTCATAAAGAGGAAAGACCAACAGCAAGAAAAAGAACAGCAAAGAATAAAAGCAATCAGCCAAGAGCTGTCAAAAAATATGGCTGTGCTGATTGTGGTCTTGACAAGCAGTGTCTCACTCCGAAAATGAAAGTGACTGGACATGGTCTCTCAAAGATTCTTGTTGTTGCTGAGGCTCCGGGAAAGTCAGAGGATGAGAAAGGCACTCAACTGATTGGCAGGGCTGGGCAGACAATAAGAAACTATTTCACAAAGCATGGTCTTGATCTTGACAAAGACTGTTGGAAAACAAATGCAGTGATATGCAGACCACCAAGCAATAGAACTCCAACAAATAAAGAGATCAACTCTTGCAGGCCAAACTTGATCAAGACTATAAAAGAATTGCAACCATATAAAATACTCTTGCTTGGTGACACAGCAGTCCAGTCTTTTCTTGGTGACAGAATGAATGACATTGGCTCAATCGGGAAATGGGTTGGCTGGACAATCCCTGATCAAGAACACAAGTGCTGGGTGTTTCCAGCTTATCATCCACAATACTTAAATTACAACAAAGGCAACAGAGCTTTAAAATTGATATTCAATAGACACATCAAGACCATGATTGAATGGGACAAGCCATTCCCTGAGTACAATTTCAATGTCAACATAATTACTGAACCACTCGGGGCAATGATCTTTCTTGAGTCTCTGCTATCTCTCAAGACACCAATTGCCATTGACTTTGAAACAACTGGCATCAAGCCTCACAAAGAGGGACACAGCATCAGGAGCATTGCTATAAGTGCAAGCCAGAATGAGGCATCAGCTTTCCCCATTTTTTACGATAATGAAAAATTTATGAAACTATTGAAGAGGGTGTTGATCAATAAAAAGATTGGAAAGATTGCTCAAAATTTGAAATATGAAGACACATGGAGCAAGTGGTGTCTCGGCTATCACATAAAGAACTGGATGCATGACACAATTATCACCTCTCATGTTCTTGATAACAGATCAGGAATCACAGGACTCAAGTTTCAAGGTTATGTAAATTATGGCCTTATCGGATATGAGAATGAGGTCAGCCCTTATCTGAAAACAGACTCCAAAAATTCAAATGACATCAACAATGTATATGATGCTCCCCTCCCTGAATTATTAAAATATAATGGCCTTGATGCAATACTGACAAGACTGCTTTTCTTTGACCAGACATTGAGTAAGAAGAACATTGAGGGAAATAACTTATTACTTGCTGGTCAGATAGAATTGTCAAAGATAGAATCAAATGGCATCCACATTGACTCTGCATATTATGAGAAACAAAATAAAAGATTGCTCAGGAAAATGAAAAGACTTGAGGAGACTATTCTCAACAGTACTGAGGCCAAAAAATGGAAAGGAGATGATTTCAATTTCAACAGTGACAAAAAGCTCAGGACATTGCTATTTGATATTCTGAAATATAAACCAGTAAAGAAAACAGCAAGTGGAGCCGGCTCTGTTGATCAGTCTGTGCTTGAGTCATTTAATAAGACATTCACTGACAATATACTGCAATGGAAAAAACTGCATAAAATCCAAAACACTTATCTTGCCAATTTCATCAGGGAGACTGTTGATGGATACATGAGACCAAACTATAACCTTAATCTTGCCCGGTCATACAGATCAAGTTCAAGCAATCCAAACTTTCAGAACATTCCTGTCAGAGATGAATATGCTCAAAAGATCACAAGATCAGGAATCATTCCAAGAGATGGCAGACAGTTGCNNGAATCATTCCAAGAGATGGCAGACAGTTGCTTGAGGTTGATTACAGTCAGATTGAGGTCAGAATTGCCGCTTGTGCAACTGAGGATCCTGAGCTGATCAGATATATACATGATCCATCAACTGACATGCATAGAGACACAGCAATGGAGTTGTTATTTAAAGAACAGGATGAGGTCTCAAAGTTTGAGAGATACCAAGCCAAAAATCAGTTTGTCTTTCCTCAGTTCTATGGAGACTGGTTCAAGACCTGTGCAACATCAATCTGGAATGACATGCATGATGAGACAAGAGAGCACTTGAAAAGCAAGGGAATAAAAAATTATAACAGATTTGAGAATCATGTCAAAGAGGTTGAGAGAAAGTTCTGGCATGAGAGATTCCCTGTCTATAATAAATGGAAAGACAAGACATGGACAAAGTATGAGAGGACTGGCAGAGTTGAGCTCATGACAGGCTTTGTCTGCTCTGGCAATATGAAAATAAATGAGGTGCTTAACAGACCAATTCAAGGCCCTGCTTTCCATTGTCTGCTCTGGTCACTCATACAGCTCAACCAGTATATGAGAAAAGAGAAATTTGATTCTCTTATAATCGGGCAAATACATGACTCTATACTCATGGATGCTGTGCCTGATGAGAGAGCTGATCTGTTCCCAGTCATCAGACAGATAATGTGTGAGGACATCAGAGAGCACTGGAGCTGGATCATTGTGCCTCTTGATATCGAAGCGGAGATTACAGAGATTGATCAGGCATGGTCAACAAAAAAAGAGATTGAGATATGAATAAAAGATATGACCACTGCTGTCTCAATTGCTGGCATACATGGAGACATAAAAACAAGTATTCAATTTGTCCCAAATGTAAAAGCACTGACATTGAAATAATTGAAGAGATAATAATATGACAATAAAATACAAAACAAAACAAAGGCCAATGACTGTCAGGAGTATGGATGACATGATTGACCAGATATTCAAAGCAAGAAAAAACATCATCAGACATTCAACAAAGACAGAGAGTCAAGAGGGAATTATAAAATGTCCTATTTGCAAAAATGATTTACACTATAATAAAGTTCAAGATGGAGCGCTTATCAGTGCCAAATGCAATACAAAAGGATGTATCTATTTTAATGAGGTATTATAAATTATAAGGAGTAAGAAAATGAATAAAGATAAAAGATTTATTGTATGGGACTGGGGTGGATCTATGTTAGGCAATGAGTGTAGAACTTTATTTAAATCAGATGATTTTGATGAGGCAAGAAAGTTTGCTTATGATTTTGTTGGTTCAAAAGAATGGCTTGTCCAGCATATAGTTTATATTGATGATATGACCCAAACAGGTATGTTTGGTATATGTGGCAGGGTTGTATATAATACTTTTGGTTGGGAACAATTTATAAATTTTGATCCTGTCAAAGAAGGTTTTTTAAGAAGTATAAATGATGTATATGATAAATTTAAAGAGAAAAAGGAAATTGAAAATGACATTACAGAATGATTACAGACCAGACAGCTTTGATAATTTTATTGGCAACAAGACTCTTGTCAAGAACCTCCAGACAATGATTGAGAATGAAAAACTGCCAAATGCAATTCTATTTTCAGGTGAGAGCAGATGCGGCAAGACCACTCTTGCCCGGATCCTTGCAAGTGAGCTGAATTGCTCAAGCCATGATCTGTATGAATACAACTCATCAAACACAAGAGGCATTGACACAGCAAGGGAGATCATCAACAGTCTGCAATACAAACCTTTTAATGGCTCTGTCAAGTTTTACATTCTGGATGAGACACACATGACAACCAAAGACTTTCAGAATGCTATGCTCAAAGCTATTGAGGAGCCTCCATCCTATGTCCATTTTATTCTTTGCACCACTGATCCGGGTAAACTAATTACAACTATCAGAAAGAGATGTACTCACTTTACAGTCAGCAGACTCAGTGACAAAGAGATGCTGATGCTCCTGAGAAAGATATCAAGAGCAGAGGAGATCAAGTTTGACAAAGAAATTTATGAGATGATCATTGAGCAGACTGAGGGCTGTCCGGGTGATGCTGTCAAGATACTTGACAAGATCAGAGACATTGATGATAATGAGTTGATTATTGAATGTATAAAAGAGGACAGCATTGATGAGGCTGAGGTCATTGATCTATGCAGAGCCCTGCTTGATGGTAAGAGCTGGTCAAAGATAGCTCCCATATTAAAAGGCATCAAGACAGAGCCAGAGACAGTCAGGAGAGCTGTGCTTGGCTATATGTCAGCAGTGCTGTTGAATAATAACAAGACTGACAGAGTGGCAATGATCATGGAATGCTTTGAGGATCACTTTTATGATACAGGTAAGAGTGGTCTTGTACTTGCTTGTTATAGGACAGTGGAATGAAAAGAAAGGTTTGTAAAAAATGTTATTACAATTATTATAACAGACTGGATTGGCCTTGCCGTACATGCAAGAGAAATCCAGAGCTGAAAGACAATTTTAGGAGTGAGAATGATGACAAGGAAAGTCAAAATAATTAGAGTCATACCAGTTGAGACATACAGCAGAGTGGTTGGATACTTTCAACCTGTCAATAACTGGAACAGAGGCAAGCAATCTGAATGGAATGACAGATATGAACAGGATCCAGATGCTATAACTGAGCACCTGAAAAAAAGCTCTTAAAATTTTAGTGAGAAATCACTATATTATTATATAGGGAAAAAATTATTTATAAGGAGGTTTTTCAAATGATCGAAAAATTAGAGGAGATTAAACAGCTTGGTAATTATGCTATTGATGTCAGGTATGGTGAGGATGCCGGTTGTGATGATCTTGATGTTCCTATTGCTGAAAGAAAAATAATAGTAATTATGTCACCTATTGGTTATGTCGGTGAACTGAGATGTTTATATAACGGAATATATAAAGATTTTTTAAGACAAGATTTTTCAGCAATGCCAACAGTGGTTGACAACCCACCCAATCCAGAACAAATAACTCATAAAGGTTTTTATGTGTGGGGGACAGAGGAGGCAATAAAAATTCTAAGAGAAAAGAAGGAAAAGGAGGAGGTTTCAAATGGAAAATGAATATGATCATGATCTGTATATAGACATTGATCAACTTGAGATTGAATGGCTCAAGCAACCACATCTTTACATGAAATATTCTGAGATGGTTGCTGATGCTGGCAAAGATGCTGATGAGGCAAAAGAGAAAGTCTCTCTCAAGTATGCAGAGCTTGACAACCACATCAGAGAGATGATGAAAGCAAATGGTGAGAAAATCACTGAGAAACTTGTTGAGGCATCAGTGCTCCAGCATGAGGCATACAAGAAAGCACTGTCAACTCTTAACAAGAGAAAGCATGAACATGCTATCTTGCAAGGAGCACTCAGAGCAATTGACCAGAGAAAGTCAGCTCTTGAGAATCTTGTCAGACTGGCTCTTGGCGGATATTATTCAATGCCAGTTGAGCCAAAGTCAATAGAGAATATCAGAGAGAGGGCACTTGACTCTCTTGATGAAAAAGTCAGAGACCAATTAAATAAAAAAAGGAGCAGAACAAATGTCAAAAAAACAAGGCAAAGGAAAAAGCAGTAAAAAAAGGAGCATGAGAGACAGATACAAGGATGATTATAAATCCAGAGATGATGGCGGATTCTCAGGATCCAACATTCTTGATCTCAGCAAAGCAAAAGATGTTGAGTTCTTTAAAATGGAAAAAGGATCAAATGAGATTGACATTATTCCATTTGAGGTTGCAACAAACAAACATCCTCAGGGAGTTGAAAAAGGAGAGCTTGATTATAAGCTGGATGTTTGGGTTCACAGAGATGCTGGCGGCATTGATGGACGCATTCTCTGTCTCAAGAGAACATTCAGCAAAAAATGCCCGATCTGTGAGGAAATTCAAAAGATGGTTGATTCTGATGAGTACACTTGGAAAGATGATGCAATCAAAGCACTCAAGCCAAGCCGGAGATGTATCTATAATGTAATAGACATCAATGATGAGGACAAGGGGATCCAACTCTTTGAGATCAGTCACTTTGAATTTCAGAAAGAGATCATTGAGGAGGCTCAAGAGTCTGCTGAGGGAGAGGGAGAGATTCTGCCGTTTGCTGATCTTGAGGATGGTTATACTATCAAGTTCAGAGCCAAAGAAAGAGAGGGCGGATTTCAGGGATTCAAACCAAAGTCTTTCCAGTTCAGACCAAGAGAGGCTTATCCTGATGAGGTCATTGATGATGCTCTGTCTCTTGATGAGTTGCTTGTCATTCCATCTTATGATGAGGTGTATAATGCTTTCATGGGAATAGAAGATGAGGAGCCTGATGCTGATGATGATGAGATTGATGATGATGAGATTGATGAGGATGATGAGCCAAAAAAAACAAAGAAAACAAGAACCAGAACCAGCAAGAAAACAGAGACACCAGCAAGGAGCCGCAGAAAGAAAGCCGATGATGATGAGGATGATGATGAGCCAAAAAAGAGTTCTAAAAAAACCAGTAAAAAGAAAAAGCATGAGTGTCCAGCAAGCGGAACATTTGGAGAGGACAATGATGACTATGATGAATGTGAAGATTGTGACATCTGGGATGAGTGTGCTGAGGCAAGTGACAACTGATGACAGATATTGATTACATCAAGACCAATGAGGCTGTCAAGCTGGCTCAAGAAATGACTGGCATAAAATTCTCAACAGTCACAATCAGGACTTGGATCAATGACTTTGGAATCGGCATCAAGATTGCTGGCAGATGGTACATTGACAAGAACAGATTAAAAGATGTTTTACAAGGAAAGATACAGTATGAAAACCAAGGGCGACCAAAAACAACTGACTAAAAGAACTCGGTCATCAGTGCCGAAAAGAAAAGAGGTTGTAAAACAGATTAAGAGTTCAAGCAGAAAGAGCAAGCCTCCTGTTGAATATCTCTCCTCCGGTGCCACAGTCTTTGACTTGGCACTTGGAGGAGGATATCCTCTCAAGAGAATATTTAATCTTGTTGGAGATGCATCATCAGGCAAGACTCTGCTTGCCTCTGAGTTCATTGCAAGTGCAAGAAAAATACTTGGTAAGAAATTAGAATGGTTTTATGATGATGTTGAGGAGAGATATTCTTTCAACACAAAAAAGCTGTATGGCTTTGATATGCTTAAAAAAGATCAAGAGAACTCATACACCATTGAGGATTTCCAAAAGAAACTGAAAGACAAATTGAGCAGACTGAAAGAGGGCAAGACTCTGGTCTATGTTCTTGACAGTTTTGATGCTCTGACATCTGAGGCAGAGCTCAAGAAAGAAAAGAAAAAAGAAACCAGTGACAAAGAAAAAGGCTCTTATGGTCTTGACAAGCAAAAGAATCTTGGACAATTTTTCAGACTCAGAAAGACAGACATTGCCAAGAAAAAATGCATCTTGATCATAATCAGTCAAGTGAGAATGAACATTGGTGTCATGTTTGGGCCAAGATATTACAGAACTGGTGGCAAAGCAATGGATCACTGGGCAAGCACAATTGCTTGGCTTGCTGAGGTGGAAAAGCACAAGAAAAAAGGCAGAGCCTATGGAGTCACTTGCAAAGCACAAGTGACAAAAGTTGGCAATGACAAACCGTTCAGAGAGTGCTTCATTGACATTATGTTCAACTATGGTGTTGATGACATCAGCTCCAATATTGTTTTTCTTTATGACCTCAGAACAGAAAAAGGCAAGCTCAAAGACAAAGCAACAAAAGAAAAATGTATAAAATGGGATGGCAAAGAGTACTCTCTCAGAGGGCTCATTAAATATATTGAAAGACACAATCTTGAGGAGGAGCTCAAGCAGAGAGTAATTGACAAGTGGAATGAGATTGAGGATAGCATCTCATTCACAGACAGAAAATCAAAGTACTGAGAGGTTGGCATGATCAGTGGTTATAAATTAAGAAAAACTGAAAAGTCTTTTTGTGGTGGATGTGGTGAGCCTGTTTATATGATGAATAATTCAGAAACAATGACAGCACTGCCGATCTTTTGGATATGTTTTAAATGTAAGAGAATAGCAGAGTCAGGATGTGGTGTGGTTGAGATAATTGAGAGTGATGATGAATAATGAAAAAAATACTTCATCGGATATGGGGCATAATACCTTATTTCAATATATTCAATGTAATAGAGACTATTGGAAAAGCAATTTTCAAAGCAAGGAGGAAATACAGAGGCATCATGAATACTGAGCTTGACCTGTTGCATTTGATTCAGTTCCTCATCAACTGTGCTTTACTCTATATAATTGTTGGAGTGCTTATGTACCACCACAGACTAATAAAAGAGTACATGGTGGACAGACTAAAAATTGAGATGCCCCCAGTGATAGAGACTATATTTCCGAAACCTAAAAAGAAAATGATCAGAAAAAGAATGAGATGACAGACAACATTAAATATATAATGAGACATCAAAGACAATATCAGAAACAGAGACTGGTCTGGAAACTGATGCTCTTGTTTATTATCTTGCTTGTCTATTTATTTTTTGTGACAATAATAATATATTGCTGGGTGCTGACAGGAGGTTTATTGAGATGACTGAAAAAATATACATGGGAATTGATCCCGGACTCAGTGGTGGCATTGCTATTATTGAGAACACTGTCCCTCTTGTTGTCATGGAGATGATGATCACAACAAACGGAGAGATTGATGTGATCAGACTCAGAAAAGAATTGAGAAAGATACTGAGACAAGTGGATCACTGTTATATTGAAAAGTCACAACCCATGCCGCAACAGAGTGCGAACAGCACTTTTAATTATGGCAAAGGATATGGAATGATAAGAGCATTGCTTGACATCTCTGCTGTGCCCTATCAAGAGATTGCTCCCTTAAAATGGAAAAGAGAATACAGTCTTGTCAACAAGGGAAAGAACAAACCAAAAAAGAAAAAAGCATCCATAAAAGCAGAGAGCATTGCTGTTGCAAGAAAGCTCTTTCCTAAATTACCAGATGAGACATTCATCACTCCAAGAGGGAGAATGAAAGATGGGGTTGCTGAGGCTCTATTGATAGCAGAATTTTGCAGGAGGACAATTCAATGAAAGGACTGACAAAAGAAGTAATGATTGAGGCAACAATGATCAAAGCAGAACTAAAAGAGATGATGGTGGTGGCTGGCAATCCGGGTGCTGACACTGTTGATGAGCACATCAATCCGGGCAGAATACTTGATTATTTACTGATCAAGATAGCACAACAAAACATCAGAGAGATGAGGAGGATAGGTTGATGAAACTATGTGAATGTGGTTGTGGCCAATCTGTCAATAATAGATTCAAACCAGGACATAATCTCAAGAACCAAACAGGAAAAAATAACCCTATGTGGAAAGGAGGATATAAAATCTCCGGCGGCAGAAAGCACATACTTACTCCTAATCATCCTAATGCAGACATACATGGTTATGTAAGACAATCAAGATTGGTAATGGAAAAACATTTAGAAAGGTATTTGAAAGATAATGAAGTGGTACATCATATAAATGGAAATAAGAGGGATGATCGAATTGAAAACCTAAAACTCATGGACAGAGGAGATCATACAATATTACACCACAAAAATAAAACTGTATCAAAGAAAACAAGAGAAAAAATCAGCAAAGCAAGAAAAGGAATTTACTGTGGTGAAAAGCACCCTTTTTATAATAAAAAACATTCTGATAAAACAAAACAAAAAATCTCCGAATCCTTAACTGGTAGAAAATTGTCAAATAGTACAAAAAAGAAAATGAGCAATACAAGAAAAGGAATGAAGAGATCAGAGGCAACAAAGAAAAAAATGTCAGAAACAAGAAAAAAAGCATGGAGAGAAGGAAAATATGATAAAGTCTTTGCACATAACTAATTTTCAAAGTCATAAAAATACCTATTTAGAGTTTCATAATGGTGTCAATGTTGTGCTGGGTGTCACAGATAGTGGAAAATCAAGTCTATTCAGGGCAATGAACTGGCTCATCAATAACAGACCAACTGGAGAATCGTTTAGATCAAACTGGGGCGGGGACACAAATGTTTTTATTGAACTCAATGAGGATATCAATATAGTCAGAAAGAGAACAAAAAAAGAAAATGTATATTATATTCATGACAAAGAGGATCCTGTTGAGTTCAAAGCCATCAAGACAGATGTTCCAGATGAGATCAAGACAGTTCTCAATATGTCATCAATCAATATACAGAGACAGCTTGACAGCCACTTTCTATTGAGCAATACATCTGGAGAGACAAGCAAGTTCCTGAATAAGATAGTCAATCTGGATAAGATTGATATTGCTCTCAAGAATGCTGAGACCGATAAGAGACAGACAAATGGAACTATCTCATCAATGGAATTATTCATTGAGCAAGAACTCACTGAGATAAAAAAATATAATAATATAAAAGAGATTGATGAGATACTGACAGGGCTGGAGAAAGAGCAGAGCCAGATTGATATTGAAGATCATGAGATTGATCTATTAAAAGACCTGATCAGTGACATCTCTGCTCTTGATAGAAAAAAGAAATCATTTGAGAACCTTGCTGAGATTGAGAAAATATATTGGAAACTGGACAAAGACATTCAAGAAATACAGGTTTATGATGACATGATTCAGGAACTCTCTGCCATACTTGATGAGATAGACTTGAACATGACAAGCAAGAAAAACCTCAAGTCAAAAATAAAAGAGCTTGAGAAAAAATATAATAATATAATGCCGGAGGTATGTCCACTATGTCAGCAAAGAATACAATAAAAGTATGCACTAAATGTGGCAGAGAACTGCCTGCAACAAGTGGCTATTTCCACATGACCAAAAGAATAAAAGGTGGAACAGTTTACAAATACTTGAGGAGTGACTGCAAAGAATGCAGAAATGAGATAAAAAGAGAGCACTATAAGGATCCAAAAGTCAAGAAACAATATAGGGAGTCACATGCAGACTGGAGAAAAAGAAATCCAGACAAGGCAAAAAGTTATTATGATCCAGACAAGGCAAGGGAGGAATATGAAAGAAAAAAGAAAAGCAGATGCAATCTTGATGGCAGACTGGCATCTCAGGGACACTGTTCCTGTATGTCGGACTGATGATTTCTGGAAAGCTCAGTCAAGAAAGATCAGATTTATTAAGAGACTACAAGCCAAACACAAGTGTCCAATACTTGTTGCTGGTGATGTCTTGCACACAGCAAAGTCAAGTCCTTATCTTGAGCAGTATCTATTGAGAACTTTACCCGGCTTTGTTGCAATACCGGGACAGCATGATCTTATACACCACAACATTGACAACTTTGAAAAAGGATCCATTGCTGTCATCAATACAAGAGAGGACATTGTAATTGCCACAATAAAAGTTGGAACTATACAGACAGCTTTGATTACAACTGACCCTCCAAGATCAGTTGGCCTCATACATACATTCATCAGAAATCCAAATGATAAACAAGACAAAGAGATCGGAGGAGAGTCTGCTGTTGCTATATTGAAAAAGTATCCAACTTATGACTTGATAGTATCAGGAGACAATCACAAAGACTTTGCTGTCAGTTATAATGGCAGAGTGCTTGTCAATCCGGGCAGTGTGATGAGATCAACATCAGCTCAGAAAGAGCACAGTCCAGGAGTGTATCTCTGGTATAAAGGACACAATGGTCTTGAGCAAGTAAGATTTCCAAACATTGATCCTGATGTGATTAGTGACAAGCACATCAAGAAAGAGAGAGACAAGGATGAGAGGTTCAATGCATTTGTTAAGAGCCTCAATTCCAATTATGAGATTGGAGCCAATTTTGAAAAGAGCCTCAAGAATTACTTTGTCAAAAATAAAACAAGAGAGCCAGTAAAAAATTTAATATGGGAGTGGATAGAATGAGCAATAATGATCTTGCATCAGAACTGATTGGTATCAAGAATCAAATTGACAGGTCAAAGGCACAGCTCAACAAGATTGAGGGCAAACTTGAGACAAGCATGGATTCATTGAAAGAGCTTGGCTGTAAAACAGTTGGAGAGGCAGAGAAAAAGATCAAAAAACTGAATGAGTTGGTCTCACAGAGAGAGACTGCTATTGAGACAGGTGTTTCTTTAATCAAAGAATTGGGGTTGTATGATGAATAGGAGACAGAAATGAAAAACTATTATTTCAGAATTGAAGTTGATGAAATTCGCAAAGAAACACTCAAAAGAAAAACATTTATATTGAAATTAAAAAATGAGATACATCCTTATGATATGTTTGAAGAGGCAAGAGATCATATATACAATAATGTGGAGGAGTATTTCAATTTAGATCCAGAGGACAATCTTGATTTTAAAATCATAAGAGGAAATAAAAAAGCATTTTTTAGTTTGGAATCTGATTACTGTCCTCAGTGTGGAGGGAGTACTGAAATATGGGGAGGTTATGATGCATAATTTAAAACAGATCAGAAACAAACTTGAGCAGAGGAGAGGACGGAGAAAAGCCCTCCAAGAGTCTATCAGAGCCAACAAGAAAAAATTAAAAGATGCCAAGACAAGACTCAAAGACATTGAGCAGGGCAAGCTCATCTTGCAAGAGGTGGCACAACAGTGTCAACAGGAGCTTGAGTATTACATCTCAGACATTGTGACAGTTGCTCTCAATACAGTGTTTGATGATCCTTATGAGTTTGGTGTTGAGTTTGTTGCAAGGAGAGGATCCACTGAGGCAGACTTGTTTTTCATCAGAAATGAAGACAGGATAAATCCTATTGATGAATCAGGTGTAGGTGCTGTTGATGTTGCGGCGTTTGCATTGAGACTAGCGATCTGGAAAATGTCTGATCAGTATAGAAACACCATCTTGCTGGATGAACCGTTCAAGCATCTCAAGGGCATAGAGGAAAACAGGAGAGTGATCCAGATGACAAAGCTGTTGTCTGAGAAACTTGATCTCCAGATCATCATGATCAGTGATGAGAGAGTTCCTTTGTCTGAGATCGAGAAAGGAGCTGACAGAGTGTTCCAAGTCAGTATTAAAAACAGAGTGAGTGAGGTGGCAGTGATATGAGAATCTATACAGAAAATGGATACTTTGACACAATAGAAATCACAGATGGATATGGACTAAAAAAAATAGGTGAATGGGGACAGAGGCATCATGACAGCAAGACAGTTTTTGGCACAGTCATCCATGCATCTTATGGTAGAATATTTGAGGATAAAGAGGGAAAAAGATATCATTCTTATGATGGACATATATAATCATGAAAATAATATTTAATACTATAATCAATACTGTCTTTTTCCTTTTTGGTCTGGTGTGTCTAATAAGTTTTATTACAGGGCTGATTGGAATCAGATATGAGATACTTGACACAATCACTGATTTTCCTAATCAACTGGGATTGAGCATGAGACAATTTATAATTGGAGGCTGAAATGAAAAAGAAGAAAGAGCAACCAAAAGAAAAGAGATCAAGAAACATAATTAAAAAGATGAGGCTTGCCAAACACAAGTGTCAATGCGGATCAATACGATTCAAGACAGTCAAGAAAGGATCAGAGTATCAATGCAGAAAATGTGGTGAGATCAAGAGAGGTGTGAAATGAATGACAGAGTATTCATGAGAAAATGTGTCAAGTCAGCAATGGAACTGCCCAACACAATAAAACAGTTAATGAATCCTATCAAGACAAAAGACAATCCATTAAAAGGCATTGATGTTGAAAAGGAATATGAATTGATACAGGAAAAGAAATCAACACTGCCAGCAAAGATGAGAGAGCTGATTGTCATTGTTGTTGAGAATAAAATTAAATATAAATAAAAGGAGTAATATTATGAGTGATGAAATTACAGAGTATAATCCAGACCAAGTGATGCAGAATGTCAGAGATAAAATAAAAGCAACATTTGCCGATCTCATCCCTGATGAACATTGGAACAAACTAATAGAAAATGAAATCAATGTGTTTATAAAATCCTCTGAGGATCGTTATGGTAACAAGGCTCATTCCGAACTTAGGATTTTGGTGCATGAGGAGGCAAGGGCATTCTGTAAAGAAAAGATAAAAGAAATACTAAAAGAGGATGAAAGATTTCAAGGATATTATGATAAGGATGGCAATTATAAATCTGTCTCTGAGGCATTGGAAAAAATACTTGTCAAAAGAGCACCAGAAATATTCTTTGACATCATCTCTGGGGCTGTTGGTGAGATCATATCCAATATGTCAAATAGGTTTTAAGGAAAAAGATCATGTATAATAAAAATAATTTCTTATTCAGAGTCATGTATAAAGGAAAAGATGAGCCATCAACAGCACTTGTCAAAGACAGGATTTATGAGTTTGAATCATCAGACATTGAGACAGCCCTGATCCTTGCTGGCTCAGTTGGAGAGAGAAAAGACTGGAGGCTTGTGCTCATTGCAGAGGTCAGCAACAGAGTCTCAACACAGAACTGGGATGATCTTGTGAATGAGACAAGAGTTTCTCATTAAAACTGCTTTAAAACAGCTCCCTGCTCTTGCGGAGAGCAACACACAGAGCATCTGTTTTCAATGTAATATAATATGATTATATGATGTCAAGAATGCTTAATAATCCTCATAATATACAGTATGGAATGACATACAAGCTGACCGCTTGTGCAAAGTGCGGAGACAGATCACAGTCAAAGTCAGCAATGATCAGGATCAAAGTTGTCAAACATTGCAACAGAGATGATAATGTCGGCACTTATGTCTGTGTCAAATGTTTTAAAGAATATAATTTAAGGATGGCTTAAAATGAAAAAAGAAATTGCAGTGACTTGTTTTAATGATCTCAACAAAGTGATCAAGGGCAGTCTCACTATAATGAACAATATTGATGCGGGGAAAAATATCAATACTGAGAAAGCCCTGAGAGCTTGCTTTCTTAATACCAAATTATTAGCAGACACTCTCAAGACTATTGTCTTTGAATTATCAAAGCATGATACCAGATTTGGAACCAGTCACAATCCTTTTAATATTGATGATATTTTAAAAGGAGGCTGATCATTTATTATTCTTATAGTACTCTTGAGGATAGTGATCAGTCACAGAAAATAATTTGTACCATGACCTCTTTCCAATCTTGTGCAATACAGCCACATGATGAAATCCCATCCAGCCAAAAGGAACTTTTGTGACAATATCTTTTCCATTGACAACTCTGATTGAATCAGGAACTCTTTTATTATATGATTTCTTGAAATGTCTGTTGCCAACTCTTGGACTGCCAAAAGTGACAGCACTCACATATATCATGTTGAAATTGAACTCAATATCAAGAGAGCAGAGAGTGGTCAATGCTCCTCCAAGACTGTGACCAAGTACTATTATTTTATTTGGCTTTCTCTCTTTTATCTCATCATGAATGATCTTTCTGACTTGCTTATATTGCCACATGAACCTGTTGTGGACTTTGATCTTTTTATTTACATCTTTATAAGGAGTGGACTTTCTTACTTCTTTTTTCCAGAACCTGATATTATCAAGCCAGTCTTTCTTTCCATCACTGCCTCTGAATACAATATACAGAGTGTCAGGATCCTCAGACACAATGCCAAACCGTCCCTCAACATTCTCAACTTTGAAAGTCTTGACAGTATCAAAGACTCTCACCACCTTGCCATACTCTCCTCCATACTCATTGATGCAAGCCTGCATCTGCTCTCTTTTGCCTATCATATCAATTTCAACTCCCTTCTTAATTTGTAAATATTCAATCCAGCACAGTATGGTTTTTTCTTATCATAATAACTGTGCTGATATATTTCAATTTCCTTATGCTCATCTTTCAGATGCAACAGGAGGAGATTGAGTGACCTCATCTGTTGCTCAGTAAACTGGCCGGACATCCCGATCAAACATACTCCAATTGTGTTTTTATTGTGACCTCTGCAATGAGCCCCTTTTTTATAGGGAGCCCGACCAGTCTCAATTACTCCATCAAAAAAATAGTCATGATTGACAGAGTTGTGGACTCTGCCATTGAGTATGATATAATGATATCCAATTTTTTTAAATTTCCGCCATCTATGCCACGCACCAATTGTAATAGCATTGCCATATTCACTCTGACTGCAATGGAGTATTATTTTTTTCATTTTACTTTTCCTTTGCCTCTTGAATAGCTTTTATAATCTGAGCCTTTGAAAGATTGGTCAGAGTTTGATTATTCTCAACAAACTTTTCCAGCTTGCTCCTGTCAGCTTCATCAACCTCGATTATCCCTTCTTTATAAAGTTTTGTTGCCCAGTCATAAGCCTTGATTGGAGAAAAATCTTGAGCATTGCTATTGGCAAGATGATGAGCCAATAATCTTGATGCCTTGACCTCCTCTCCTTCATCAGACTTGAGAGACTTACCATCAAGTCCAGTCAATAAAAAAGATAAATCAATTTTACAGTTCATAATGAACCCTCCATTTATATATAATTTATTTTAAGTCCAGACAGGAATATATCCAAGTGTTGAAGGTGAGCCTCCAAAATATATCCTCCACCAGAAATTGTGAGTCCCTGTAAATCCAGTCGGCTTGCCCTCAAGCACTGCTTGCACAGCAGGAGGAGATGATGGAGCAGAAACATAAAAATTAGTCAATCCAATCACCCCAGTTGGAACAGTGGAAATGACACCATCAATTAAAATTTGATCTCCTCTGACATATCCATCAGCATCAACATTTCCAGCACTGACATTTAGATCACCAGTACTGATAGTAATATCTCCAGCACTGACATTGAGATCACCAGTATTGACAGTCACACTTGCTGTAATTACAGTCAATCTTGCTGAACCATCAGTATGTAATTCAATATTACCATTTGATGGAAACCCTATTTTTGTTGATGTATCTCCATCATGATAAATCCAATCATTGATTGTCAAATCAGTGGCATCAATATTGCCTGCAATTATATCATCACA
>JABAHP010000578.1_pt11 | contig 32173 bp, 26 predicted proteins | sample 7062081 | NCBI WGS metagenome assembly JABAHP01 (sample SAMN14534357, study PRJNA622989) | marine sediment metagenome | biome: marine biome [ENVO:00000428]; feature: marine pelagic biome [ENVO:01000023]; material: deep marine sediment [ENVO:00002113] | place: India: Gulf of Kutch | collected...
CTATAAGGGGGTCATTTTCGTCACGGTCCTTTGCCAGCAATGGGATTCCTGCCAGATCTATCATCGAGAGAATATTGGTGTAATTCAACTCGCTGGCAGAGTTAAAGCCCAGAAGATCAAATTCGCTGACAGCCACTTTCGATTCCAGCGAAAAAAGTGGAATCTGCTTCTCACGCATCCTCTCAGCGACATCATCGGAAACCGCGAAGACCCGTTCGGCATGACCTATTTCAGAAGTATTGATTATATGATATAGGATGGAAAGCCCCAGATTGGACATACCAATATCATAGAGATCGGGGAAAGCAAGTGCAACTTTTACCCGCCCCTCCCATGATCTTCTTACAGACCCGATTTCATTTCCGATAAAGCGCCCGGGTTTGTTGATGAATGGGAGTAGTTCCCTTATTATTCGATTTTTTAAGTTATTCAATTTTCTCTAAAAAAAGAAAAACCAAGAGAGATTAAGCCCTTGGTTTTGAATTCCAGATAATTCTCGGGTTATCAGGCAAAGACTTCTTTCTCATTGCATTTGCAAATGCCGATATGATCCTGGTTGAACTTATAACCATTGCCGTCTTCGCGCTCCACCGACTTAACCATAAGAACATATTCGATCGGCTCGTTGCATACCGGGCAGGTTTTCGCCGTAGCCTGTTTCTTTTTCAGCTTATCTGCAAAAGTCTGTTTCTTAGCCATAGTATTCCTCCATAATGGGATATTTATATAATCAATTTCACCGTTATGTCAAGTCTAATAATATACGAATTAATCCGGAAAGTTCCCACAATTTTATTGGTCGCTGATAGGATACATCAGGCCCATAAACAGAAAGTCCGTATCCGTTGTGTCAGCCGACCCCAAGGTTGTGTAACGGTAAATTTCGACTCCTGCGTAATAGAAATGATCTTTGCCCTGGTAATTGCTGGAAACTGTCCATTCAGCCTCTTTGATAACATCATTGACCCTGGTGAATTTGATCCTCCTCGTAGTACCGGTTTCATTGATATTGAGATAACCTATATCACTCGGTAATCCCTGATATTGCACGGTAATCCGATCCCCGGGCTTTAGTGCCGGAATATTGGTTTTCCTTATAATCTCATTTGAATTAGGCAATTCCCCCTGTTCTTCTGAAAACCATCTAATATTCGGTTGAGTCCGGGACAGGTTGAAAATCATATTTGTACCCCAGTAAACCCATCCTCTAAAAGGCTGGGTGGATTGTCCAAGCTTAAGGAGATAATGTCTTTTACGCGCCCTGGTCGAATCGGTGACCAGGTGCTTCATAACAGAATCTCCGGCTTCATTTTTAAGAGTCAACTTGTAGAATATTTGATACCGGGAATAGGCATATGCCTCCTTGGCCCAGATAGCATCCACAAGCACAGTATCTCCCACATCAACACGATATGATAGCAATGCGGAGTCAATTTCCAGCTTATATTGAGTTGTACCAAAATCGCCGGATTGGGCATCCGCCAGGGTGGTATATGATCCTGTATCAATGAAATCGAACTCTTCAGCCTCCTGTGCGAGCTCATCAACCTCCAACAAGTCCATAATGGCGGCTGGATTGGTGTAAGGTGGATCCACTGAACGATCGCATGCGAATGTGATTAAAAATGCCGCCAGGGTCAATACCATGACTATAATTAGTTTGTTCATGCCAGCTCCTGTATATTTAACGTCTTTGACTGGATTTCGTTCGATGATCCCTTTCCAGCTCACGTAATTTATCCCGATAGAATGTGGCCTCTTCAAAATTCAGATTGTCGGCCGCCTTCTTCATGGATTGCTTGAGAAAATTGATCTTGGCCGAATACTCAAGATGCTTGAAAAATTCGGGAAGAAGAACCTGCTCTTCTTCCTTTGTACGGGAATCTGCAAACAGTGTAGTCCTCATGATTTCATCCCGGGACTTGAAGATTGTGGCCGGGGTGATGTCGTGTTTCTCGTTGTATTGCAATTGCTTGCGTCTTCGCCTGTTGGTCTCGTCGATGGCCCGTTGCATCGATCCGGTAATCTTGTCCGCATACAGGATAACCTGCCCGGAAACATTCCTGGCAGCCCTTCCCGCAGTCTGGATCAAGGATTTCTCGGAACGCAGAAAACCCTCCTTATCGGCATCCAGAATAGCCACCAGCGAGACCTCCGGTAAATCCAGGCCTTCACGGAGGAGGTTGATTCCGACCAAAACATCGAATTCCGCAAGCCGCAAATCCCTGATTATTTCCACCCTGTCGATCGCATCAATCTCCGAATGCAGATATCTCACCCTGACATTAAGACTCTTAAGGTAATCGGTCAGGTCCTCGGCCATCCGCTTGGTCAGTGTTGTAACCAGAATCCGTTCCTTTTTCGCTACTCGCTTGCGAATCTCCTCGATTAAATCATCGACCTGGGTGGCCAGGGGTTTTACTATAATTTCCGGATCGACCAGTCCTGTTGGTCGAATAATCTGCTCGGTGACAACGCCTTCCGACCGCTCCAGTTCATATTCGTCAGGGGTGGCGGAAATGAAGATGCATTTGTTTATATGTGATTCGAATTCGTCGAAAACCAGGGGGCGATTATCGAGAGCTGACGGTAATCTGAAACCATACTCGACCAGCACGGTCTTGCGCGACCTATCGCCGGCATACATACCCCGAGTCTGGGGAATTGTCTGATGGGATTCGTCGATAATCAGCAGAAAATCATCCGGAAAGAAATCGATTAATGTATAGGGCGGCTCTCCGGCCGCTCTTCCGCTCAAGTGCCGTGAATAGTTTTCGATTCCGCTGCAATAGCCGATCTCCCGCATCATCTCGATGTCAAAATTCGTTCGTGATTCCAGCCGCTGGGCCTCGAGAAGTTTGTTCTGGCTGCGAAGCTCGTGCAGTCTTTCATCCAATTCCTTTTCTATATTTATAATCGCATCCTCCAGCTGCCTAGGGCTGGTTATAAAATGCTTGGCTGGATAAATTGCCAGTCCGGGCTGTTCCCCCCGTATTTTCCCGCTGACATGATCGATTTCGACAATACGTTCGACTTCATCCCCAAAAAACTCAACCCGGTAGGGAAAGATTTCATAAGCCGGAAATATTTCCACGCTGTCTCCTCGTACACGGAATGTTCCCCGGCTGAAATCGATATCATTGCGTGAATAATGGATGTTGATCAGATCGCGCAGGAGTTCATCGCGATCTCGTGTCTCGCCTTTCTTCACAAAGGCCATTTGTTCTTTATAATTTTGGGGTGATCCGATGCCATAGATGCAGGAAACCGAAGCTACAATGATAACATCCTCCCGCTGCAGGAGGGATGCCGTGGCCCGAAGCCTGAGCCTGTCAATATCATCATTTATCGAGGTATCTTTTTCAATATACGTGTCCGTTACAGGTATATATGCTTCAGGCTGATAATAATCGTAATATGAGATAAAGAATTCCACCGCATTATTGGGAAAATATGCCTTGAATTCACCATAAAGCTGAGCGGCCAGGGTCTTATTGTGGGAGATGACCAGTGCCGGACGCCCATACTTCTGAATCACATTGGCCATTGTAAAAGTCTTGCCCGATCCGGTTACACCCAGGAGGGTCTGGAAGCGCCGATTTCTCTCGAGACCGTCGGCCAATTCTTCGATTGCCCGGGGCTGATCGCCGGTGGGTTTATATGTCGATACTAATTCGAATTCCGCCATGATACTCTATTATGCTTAAATTAATGCGTCCGGTCAAGATGATTTAAACGCCTGGAAAGCCTGCCGGTTTCATATATCTGGAACATTTATATGCACTGTTGTTTAAAAGGTTGAGTATGCAAAATGACCTTGACATAAGGTTTGATTTTCGTATAATTCCGGCTTAGTTTTTTGGAATCTCGAAAGGAGACTTGATGTACGCTGTTTTTGAAACTGGTGGGTTGCAGTTTGAAGTGGCCGAGGGAGATAGCCTCAATGTTCCCAGGCTTCCGATGTCCCCCGGAGAGACTGTCAAATTTGACAAGATTCTCCTAATTAAGGCCGACAGCGACCCGTTGGTTGGAAAACCATACATTGAAAACGCGGCGGTGGAAGCCGAGGTTGTTAATCAAGGTAAAGCTGAGAAAATCATAGTTTCAACTTACAAGAGACGCACGAAATACCGCCGCAAAGCCGGTCATCGTCAACCCTATACGGAAATCAAAATAAACAAAATATCCATACCGTAATCCCAGGGTTCAAGAAGGATGAATTTTAAAAGGCTTTTATTTTCACTAATTCCTCTGTTAACAGTTTTTTTTGTGTCAGACCTGTCGGCCCAGAATCTGACCATCGCATCAATTGAGGTCGAAGGGAACAGGATGGCTGACGAGAGCCTGATCCTGTCCGTTTCCGATCTGACCGTGGGGTCGGTACTGACCTCTACGGCTACTCAGGATGCCATCAGGCATATCTATGACCTGGGGCTTTTTTCGGATGTTCAGCTATTGGGCGAAATTGAGGACGATAAATATATCGATCTGATTATCAAGGTCGAGGAATACCCGGTTGTCACCGAGGTCCAATATAAGGGCAATGATGAAATAAGCGATAAAGACCTGCGGGAAATAGACTCCATCAGAATAGGGCAGATGATATCCCCCAACCAGGTGCTCGCGTCGGTCAAGCAGATCAAAGCAAAGTATCAGGACAAGGGTTATTACCGAGTCAAGATCGAATCGGAATTGAAAAAAGTTACCGATGATCCGCTCACCAATGAACATATCCTGGTTTTCAATATCGATGAAGGGCCCAAAATCAGAATCAGGGAGATAGAATTTGTCGGAAACGAGGTCTTCACGGATGATAAATTGCGGAGCAAGATGGGCAACAAGCCCAAGGGATTTTTGCGCTCGGGAAATTTCGATCCGGAAAAACATGAGGAAGACAAGGAAAAGATCGTTCAGTTCTATCGTGAGAAGGGCTATATAGATGCAGCAATTTTATCGGACACTGTTATTATCGACGAAGTTGATCCCAGATGGATGACGGTCCAGATTGAAGTCTATGAGGGGCCCCGTTATTACTTTGGCGAAACCTCATTTTATGGCCACAAAGTCTATGGGGAAAATGCTCTCTACAGCCAGTTGACTTATGAACCTTATGATATTTATAACCCTGAGAAATTTGAGGAATCGCTAAATCAGCTCTATTCTCTTTACCAGGAACAGGGTTATATCCATGCTCGTATCTTCGAGAATCTCACTACCGTTGACTCGATCATAAATGTCGAATTCGAGATAAGTGAGGGTGTCCCGGCCAAAATCAATAAAATTGAAATAGTCGGCAACACCAGGACTAAAGAGAAAGTGATCCGCCGCGAGATGTTCTCACGTCCCGGGCAGATTTTCCGCCGCTCGCTTTTGGAACGTTCAGTGCGTAATGTTATGCTTTTGAATTATTTCGAGAGCGCTATACCGGATTTCGAAATTCTGCCGAATGGCGATGTGGATCTTATTATGGAAATGAAGGAAAAACCCACCGGTCAGTTCAATGCCGGCGCGGGATATTCCGGCCAGGATGGTCTGGTAGGCACCGTTTCTCTGGGCATGCCTAATTTCCGTGGTAACGGGCAAAATCTTTCCCTGGCGGTTGAGTTCGGCGCCCGCCGGAATTCAGTCTCGATCAGTTTTTCTGAACCATGGCTGTTTGGAACGCCGACCTCATTTTCGACCAATATTTATAATTTAAATCGACGCTGGTACGAGGACTTCTGGGAAGGTCGGCGGGGCGGATCGATCAGATTCGGAAGACGTTTGAGATGGCCCGATGATTATTTCCGCATTTATGGCGGCTATCGGATCGAGGATGTGCGTTATTATGATTTCGCAGACAGCACCAGCTATCCTGATCTTCAGGAACTGGATGAGGACTGGCTTCGCACGTCATCGATAAATACGTCGATCGTGCGCGATTCCAGGGATCTGCCGCTTTTCCCGACCAGCGGGATGGTGGCGAGATATACTGCTGAATATGCGGGCGGACCATTGGGCGGACACTATGAATTTCATAAACATACATTCGAGTATTCCCAGTTCATACCGCTGTTCTGGAAATTCGTGCTGGCCGGAAAGGTGAAGGTCGGCGTGGTTGATTCGCCGGACGGCGATGACGGGGTGCCGTTTACAGAGAGATTTTCTCCCGGCGGCACCGATCCTGATGGAACTATCCGTGGATATGATGATGGGCGAGTGACCCCCAGAAACTCTCTGGGTCAAAGTATTCGCGGACGGGCAATGCTGGTCTATAATGCAGAGCTTCAGGTGCCGATAGTGCAACAGCAGATTTACGCCCTGCTCTTTGCCGATGCTGGAAATTCATGGCTTGCAGGATATCAAGTTTCGCCTTTTAACAAGGATGAATTGTATAAGTCTTATGGCGCCGGCTTTAGGATCGTGGTGCCCGGCGTGGGCGTGATCGGCTTTGATTTCGGATATGGTATTAATGCTGATGACCCGGGCTGGAAACCTCATTTCCAGGTTGGCACAACTTTTTAGGTAATTGTTCAATTAACATAGGGGAAGTGATGAATATTATGAAAAACCTTTTATGGACAGTGATTGCGGCTTTTCTCATGAGCCTGGTTTTCACCAATCCAGGTCTGGCCCAGAGCGGCAAAATTGTATATGTCGATTCCTACCGCATCCGAAGCGAATACAGCGAATTCCTGGAAGCCCAGGAGCAGTTCGACAAAGAACTGGATGAGTGGCAGCAGGAAGCTATGGAAATGGAACAGGAAGTGGACAGCCTCAAGAAAGACCTCAGCGAAAAAGCCCTGTTGCTCTCGGAAGAAGCTCGTGCCAAGAAGCAGGAAGTCATAGATTCCAAGGAAGCTGCATTGCAGAAATATATGGTTGATGTTTTCGGGCAGAGTGGAAAAGCCGAGCAGCGCAATCGCGACCTTACCAGGCCGTTGCTTGATAAAATAACGGCTGTACTGGAGAGAATAGCCCAGGAGCAGAATTACGATTATGTATTCGATGCTGTGAACGGTAATATTGCTTATGCAAAGAAAAGCCTAGATATCACCGATAAAGTCCTGGAAGAACTCCAGAAGATGCAATAAGAAGCATGCAGATTACTACTGCTGAATTAGCGAAAAAGCTGGGCGCCGAACTAATCGGAGATGCCCAGCTTATGCTTTATGGGCTGGCTCCTATCGAGGAGGCAAGGGAGGGGGATCTGGCCTTCCTCTCCAACAAAAAGTATTTTAAATATCTGGAATCCACAAAAGCCAGCGCAGTCATTGTGCCGCCTGAAATTAAAGAATCAACTAAGACACTCTTAATCCATCCTCAGCCATATTATGCCTTCTCGCAGGCGCTCCGAGTTTTCTATCCGGATAAAGATAAATATCCCTCGGGGATAAGCGATCATGCGGTTATCGGTGATAGATGTTCCATTCACTCCAGCGCCCATATAGGGGCATATGCGGTTCTTGAAGATAACGTGAATGTCGCAGAGAACACAAAAATCCTGCCGGGAGCATTTATCGGCAGTGACTGCAGGATTGGTAAGGATTGTATTATCTATCCCAATGTGACCGTAAGAGAGGGAACTCGGATCGGGAACAGGGTGATAATTCACAGCGGCACGACAATTGGATCGGACGGGTTCGGATATGCGCAGCTTGACGGCAAGAGCCATAAAATCCCTCAGGTTGGTATTGTGGTAATAGAAGATGATGTGGAAATCGGTGCCAATTGCTCAATCGACCGGGCGACCCTGGGAGAAACGCGTATTGGCAAGGGTACGAAGATCGATAATTTGGTGCAGATCGCTCATAATGTCAAGACGGGTGAGAACTGCATAATTATTTCACAGGTTGGCATTTCCGGATCTACGAAACTAGGTAATAATGTGATTCTGGCAGGGCAAGCGGGACTGATTGGTCACCTGAGCATAGGCGACAATGTAATCGTTGCAGCGCAATCCGGCGTCACCCATGACCTTGAGGATAACAGCAAATACCTTGGATCACCTGCCCACGAGATGATGCATCAGAAACGGATAGAGGCCGCCTTGAATAATCTCCCGGATTATTTGAAGAGAATTCGTGAAATCGAGAAACGATTGAAAGACATGGAATAGCCTATTCGCGACGATTATGCTCACAGCCGCCGTCACGATTGATAATCAACTCACCTTCAATATATTGCTTTACAGCATCTTCAATTAAGCCGCCTTCAACCACAACATAGCCGCGCATTCCGGCCTCATCAAAATCTTTTCTGATCGGGTCTCCCATTCCTGCGGCCAGGACAACCTCACAGCCGGACAACTGGCCGATCATCTTTTGATGCACTTTTCTGTGCTCCTCATGGCTGCGATGCTTTTTATGGCGGGCAGCTTCATTTTCTATGAATATGCAGTCGATTATTTCATCAGGTGTAATAGTATATATCGCGAAATAATTTGCGCGTCCCAGATGTTTGGATATGGTTTCTTTGTCGTCTGTGGCTACTGCAATCTTCTTTGTGTCCATCGGCACCTCCATTTACATTATACGCTGAATAAACCGGGATGTACACACTTATCGAAAAATAAAGATAAAAATATCTACCTTAATAGCTGCCTGCCTCTATCATTATTGGAATACTAAATATTAATTCGTTTCAATGACCCTGAGGACCTGCTCCAGGGTCAAAAGCCGCCCAAGCTGTTCGGCATTCGCGCTGTCGAATTCTGTATGAGTGCCAATTCTTATTGTCACTGTATCCATATTGAGATAATCCCGAATAAGGGAATCTTTTGAAAGCAGAAATTCCTTCAGCCAGTCTTTCAACTCATGCTCGAAAACAGCCGAATATTCAATAATTCCCGGAGGACGCCTTTTCTTTAGTATTCTTCTGGCAACCTCTTGCACAATCAATTTCTTTATAGTCGTATTTAATGGGAGTCCCGTGCGTTGATGCTTGATTATTCCAAGTCCGGGATAATGATTCGTCCAGATATGCCGCCCCAGATGCATCATGATCTTATACTGCATGGGAATCTGTAAATTGAATTCAAGCAGATCCCGGTCGCAGTATGGGCTGCGAAATTCGAGCATATCATTTTCCAGCCAGAACCCTGCCAGAGAACTTTGCGAATTCACCTCAAAGTGATCGAACATCATCCATGTATCCCGCAAGTATTGGCAGGGATATTTGTCCAGAATGCCGAAAAAACCGTCTATTAACGCTTGACGGTCAATTCCAAATGACATCAATCGCTCCAGGCTCTCGAGTACCTGATCATTGTCAAATAGCTTATGATGAATCTCTCTGCGTGCGCCCGACGATCCGGCTTGAGATAGCTTAAAAAGAAACCATGAGATATAACCGAGATAGTTGTTTCCGTAAAGGCCAGAAATGTATATATCACATATCTTCTTCACATTTTCTCTGGTGGATATCCCGTGAAAATTCAAGGCGGAAACATATCCTCCGGTATTATAGACTGCAGCTTTCAGATAATGCTTTAGAAAGTCAGGGGAGATACTCAATCTGTGATGCGGCATTTTGAGATGATTGGTGACCTCTTCAGCAATTGTCATATCCTCGCTTTCCTCCGCCCCATAAGTAAAGGCGGGAATCATGATTTTATGCTTCTTGAGCAATGCCGCCAGAAGCCGTGAATCACCTCCACCGGAAAGCGAAAGGGCGGCTTTACCGCCGGACATCCGTATGGCCGCTTTTTCCAACTTTTCCAAGATGCCTTCGGCAGCCTCTTCGATACTCATATTCACCGGATTATAGTCAGGCCAGAAATACTGCGTCATTTGAAGACCTGAGCGATCGAACTGCAGTATTTGGCCGTACCTGATTTTTCTGATTCCATCTATCCATGTGTAATCAGAGTATATTTTCGAGAAGGCCATGAACTGCAGCATGGCCTCCTTATTCACTTTACTTCTACCCAGAGTCCTGGCTAATGCAAAAGGATTAGGGCCGAAGATTAGCGCACTTTTTTCTGGATAGCAGTAGAAGGGTCGTGTGCCATGAATATCGGTTGCCAGAATAAGCGTCTTATTCTTACCATCCCAGAGAGCAAGACTGAAAAAACCGTTTATATCTTCCAGCTCTTTTAATCGATCTTCCAAATATAGCTCAAATATATATTCGGGTATTTTGGGTACCTGATTATTTCTCTCAAAAACCTCGCCCCAGAAAAAGAGGGTAAGCGAATTTTCCCGATCGTAAAACGGTTGTCCCTCGGAATCGACAATCCCGAGTGATTTGAATCCCAAAAGGCAGTTTTCAGCTTCTGCCTGCAGGTATCCGGTTTTAAACGGAGTAATCTTTGAAGCAAGATTATTAAATAGAGTGGCATCAGATTTCTTCTCAAAATCGACTATTCCAAATAAACCGGGCATATTACAAAAAACCCCGCAATCGTTGCGGGGTCAATCAATAATTTAATTATTCTTTAATCATCTCTATTGACCGGCAGGATCACAATCTTTCAAATTCGAGATCAAGAGCCTGAATGACAAAGCTATTTATTATTTATGCGATTTTGTACTTCTCCACGCCTTCTCTGAAGAGATTGCCGCCAAAGCAATCCATGACAACAATGGCCGGGAATTCATTGACGGTCAATTTCCTGACAGCTTCCGGTCCAAGATCCTCATAGGCTATCACCTCGGCCGCCTGGATCGATTTTGATATCAGGGCCCCGGCTCCTCCAATCGCGAGGAAATATACGGCGATATGCTCTTTCAACTTGCCGGCAACCTCAGGGGACATCTCGCCCTTGCCGATCATTCCTTTCAAGCCGGCATCGAGCATATCGGGAGCATACTTATTCATCCTGTAGGATGTCGTGGGACCTGCCGATCCAATCACCTTACCCGGTTTGGGGGGTGTAGGTCCGGCGAAATAAATGATCTGACCCTTGGGATTAAAAGGCAGCTCCTCGCCTTTTGCGAGAGCTTCGGTCATACGTTTGTGGGCGGAATCGCGGCCGGTGTATATTGTCCCTCTGATCAATACCTCAGTCCCGATCGTGAGTTCCTTTACAAGGTCATCTGTCAGAGGAGTCTCTATAATTCTTTTTCCGTTACTCATTATTATCTCTCCTTATAAAACGACTTTTTTGTGACGGGCGGCATGGCACTGCATATTGACCGCAACAGGGAAACTTGCTATGTGGCAGGGATGTACCTCCACATGCACAGCCAGAGCGGTGGTTCTTCCACCCAGGCCCTGGGGGCCGACACCGGTCTTATTGACCAGCTCCAGAAGCTCCTCTTCCAATTTCGCATAGAACTCCTGGGGGTGCTTACTGCCAACCTCGCGTAGAAGCGCCTTCTTAGCAAGCTGGGCGCATTTGTCGAATGTTCCGCCGATTCCGACTCCTACTATAACAGGCGGACATGGATTTCCCCCCGATTTGGCCACACGCTCTACCACAAAGTCCTTCAAACCTTCGATACCATCAGAAGGCTTGAGCATTTTGACCTCGCTCATATTTTCAGAACCGCCTCCCTTGGGAGCGCAGACGATTTCCAGTTTGTCGCCGGGGACAATTTCGAGATTTATGATAGCGGGGGTGTTATCTCCACTGTTTTTTCGTTCCAGGGGATCGGTTACAATAGACTTTCGCAGATAGCCTTCCTTATAGCCCTGACGGACTCCCTCGTTTATGGCCTCATTGAAGTCTCCGCCGTTTATATGCAGGTCCTGACCCATCCTGACAAAAAATACCGAGAAGCCGGTATCCTGACAGATGGGAACCTGATCATCTTTGGCTATTTCTGCGTTTTTTACGATGTCGTTCAAAATGGATTTACCCAATGGCGATTCCTCTGTATCGATTGCATTTTTGAGCCCGTTATAAACATCATCTCCGAGATCATAATTGGCTTCCATGCAGAGTTTCTTGACCGCGGGGGTAATTTCAGAAACATGTAGCTCTCTCATTTATGCCATCCTCTCTGTTTCGGTTTTTTGGAATATGATTAGAAAAAGCGCTTTTGTCAATGGATTGAAAGCAAGATTATGGGATAAAAAAACACCCCGTAATCGGGGTGTCGAAAAGGAGGGATATAATCCCTCATTATCTATTTTAATTGGCGGTTACATTACAGACTTTCTTGTCTTTACCCTTGCGGTCAAATCGAACCACGCCATCAATCAGGGAGAACAGCGTGTAGTCTTTGCCCATGCCGACATTCTCGCCGGGATGTATTCTGGTGCCGCACTGGCGCACAATAATCGAACCGGCGGAAATCTTCTGTCCGGCAAAAGCCTTCACACCACGTCTCTGCCCATGTGAATCGCGGCCGTTTCTGGATGAACCGACACCTTTTTTATGAGCCATTTCTTTCCTCCTAAAACCTAAAACCCAAATATCATGTATTTGGGTCTTAGATTATAATCAATTGCCACGATTCTGGCAAGCCAAAATTACTGCGAAACCGGTTTTTTATCTTTCGATTCGACCTTGGTCGTGATCTTGAAGGTCAGCTCATCGCCGTCCTCATAATCGACCTCGACCTCACAATCGCCGGCATACTGGCCGCGCAGAATCTCTTCCGCCAGCGGATCCTCAAGGAACTTCTGGATGGCACGATTCAATGGACGGGCTCCGAATGTCTTATCATAGCCCTTATTGGCCAGGTAATCCTTGGCTTTTTCGGTCAGGTAGAAGGAGATGCCCTTCTCAGCCAGACGCTGTGAGACTTCGACCAACCTGATTTCCACGATCTCCTTGATATGCTCTTTCGTAAGCGAATGGAAGATAATGGTTTCATCAATTCTATTCAGAAGCTCCGGATTGAATATCTTTCTCAGTTCTTCCAGAACATTCTTCTTCATGATCTCGAAATCGCTTTCGACCTTCTCCTTGGCAAATCCCATCGATTTGCCTTCGCCGATTCGACGGGTACCGATATTTGAGGTCATGATGATGATAGTGTTCCTGAAATCGACTCTTCTACCGAATGCGTCGGTAAGCGAACCGTCATCAAAAAGCTGAAGCAGGATATTGAATACATCCGGATGCGCTTTTTCAATTTCATCCAAAAGTACCACCGAATATGGATGCCTGCGGACTTTCTCTGTCAGCTGTCCGCCTTCTTCATAGCCAACATATCCCGGAGGCGCGCCAATCAGGCGTGAAACCGCAAACTTCTCCATATATTCGGACATATCTATACGAACCAGGGCATTGGGATCCTCGAACATGAATTCCGCCAACGCGCGCGAAAGTTCTGTTTTTCCTACGCCCGTAGGTCCGAGGAATACGAACGATCCGATCGGGCGTCTCGGGTCTCCGAGACCGGCACGAGCGCGCCGTATCGACTTGGCGATTGCTCCGATAGCCTCATCCTGTCCGACAATCGTCTTCTTGACCTCTTCCTCCATGCGCAGCAGACGCTTGGATTCCTTCTCCTCCAGCCGGAAGAGCGGTATTCCGGTGATCTTGGCCACAACCTGGGCTACATCCTCACCGGAGAGGACGATCTTCTGCTTCTCCCGTTCCTCTTCCCATTTGGCCTTCAGCTGGGCCAGTTCCTCGCGCTTCGATTTGAGTTCGTCACGCAGGTGGGCTGCCTTCTCAAATTCCTGATTTTTGACAGCGTCTTCCTTGCGCTTGGCAATCTCTTCGATCTGAGCCTCGATCTCGCCAAACTCGTTGGGCTTGGTGTATGAGGACAGATGAGCGCGGCTTCCGGCCTCGTCGATAATATCCAGTGCCTTATCCGGCTGGAACTTGCCGGTAATATAGCGATCCGAAAGCCTGACCGCCTGTTCGATAGCATCATCGGATATGGTGATCTTGTGATGCTCCTCGTATTTCAGGCGCAGGCCTTTCAGAATCTGAATCGATTCGTCGGTCGTGGGAGCCTCTACCATCACAGTCTGGAAACGGCGGTCCAGAGCGCCATCCTTCTCGATATACTTGCGGTATTCGTTAAGGGTAGTTGCGCCGATGCACTGCAATTCTCCGCGTGAAAGTGCGGGCTTGAATATATTGGAGGCATCCAGAGAACCCTCGGCTCCGCCGGCCCCGACAATCGTATGCAGCTCGTCGATGAAGATCACCACTTCCTGCGAATTGACGATTTCATTCATGACCGATTTAAGTCTCTCTTCAAACTGCCCGCGATATTTTGTACCGGCAACAAGTGAAGCCATATCGAGAGTGACCAGACGCTTGTTTTCCAGGGTTTGCGGAACCTTGCCGGCTACGATCCTCTGTGCCAGACCCTCGGCAATCGCAGTTTTTCCGACACCCGGCTCGCCAATCAGTACAGGATTATTTTTCTTGCGCCGTGAGAGAATCTGAGTCACCCGTTCTATCTCATCGACTCTGCCGATTATAGGATCGAGTTTACCGCGTCGTGCCAGTTCGGTCAGATCGCGTCCGAAATGATCCAGGGCCGGGGTCTTCGACTTTTTGCGCTTCTTGGCAAAGTTTGAAGGTTTTCCGGCCTGTATATTCTTCAGCTCCTCATATGCCTCCTGATAGGAAATGTCATACATCGAAAGAACCTGAGCGGCCACCCCTTCTTCATCTTTCAGAAGAGCAAGAAGGATATGCTCGGTATCGATGTCTTTTGACTTCAGGGCGCGTGCTTCCTGACCCGCGACTTCCAGGGTCTTTTTGGCCCTGGCTGTCAGGGGAAGCTGGCCCATGGTCATAGTTCCGCCAGAGGGCTGGACTACATCCTCGATGGACTGCTTAAGATCCTGAAGCTCTAATCCGATGTTTGTGATGATGTCGACAGATCGTCCCTCACCCAGACGGATTAGTCCCAATAGAAGATGTTCGGTACCGATGTAATCGTGCCGCAAACGTGTTGCCTCATCCCGCGCGTATTCAATTGCCTTGCGGGCCAATTCGGTGAACATCTCATTCATAATAAAAATCCTCCATGTGTAAGCTATTTAAGCTCGGACAGCCTTGCCCTTATCAACTCGGCCCGCTTCGCATCCCGTTCCGATGGGGAGACATTTTTTCCTGCCACCTTCTGTATATGCGCAGGCTGAGCCTGAACCAAAATCTCGTTCAAAAGAGTCAGAGGAATCATATCCAGAACGCCCAGCGCCATTCCCAGTCGAACCGCTGACAATAAATTCATAGTCTCCTCTGATGTCAATACCCGAGCGTATTTTAAAATTCCGTAAGCGCGCCATATCTTATCCTTTATCTCATCAGGGGCGTCTCGAACGAGGATACGGCGTGCATTCTCCTCATGTTCTATTAACTGGCGCGTTATTTGTTCCAGAGAATCAGTTATATCCTTCTCTTTGCGCCCCAGCGTCGTCTGGTTCGATATCTGAAACAAATTTCCAAGCACTTCTGTTCCTTCTCCGTAGAATCCCCGCACAGCGAGACCGACTTTGGTGATTTCCTCAATCACCTTATCGATTTCATGAGTAAGAACAAGACCGGGAAGATGTATCAACACCGAAGCGCGCATTCCGGTTCCGCAATTTGTAGGACAGGAAGTCAGAAATCCATAGTCAGAGTCATAGTCATAGGCCAGCGTATTCCCCAGAGCGTCATCCACTCTTTCAGCCAGTTGCATCGCTCTCTGAATATTCAATCCCGAAGTGAGAGACTGGATTCTGAGATGATCCTCTTCATTTACCATAATGCTTATATCTTCATCATTTGAAAGAAAAATCCCCCGTGCAGGCTTGGTCGCCCGGAATTCCGGTGAGATCATATGCCTCTCGATCAGGAACCTCCGGTCAAGCTCGGTCATATCTTCCGATTGAACGTAACTTCCTGTTTCAAGCATTCCTTGGTTGCGCAGAGCAGAATGCACGAATTCGCGGGCATCTTCCATCTGCTGATTGGAGGCCTTATTGGGATAAAGGATATTCTGTATATTCCTTGCCAGACGGACCCTGCTGGAGACCACCACTGCAGGATCAGTGCCGTCACCTCTCAACCAGGCGGCTGTCTTATGTATCATATCTTCGAACATAGACTACTCCTACTTATCTTCCGCCAAAAGTCTAAGTTGGTCACGCAATTCGGCAGCCTTTTCAAAATCTTCGTTCTTAATTGCCTTACGGAGCTGCTCCTGCAATTCACGTTCCTTGCGCAGCGGTTCCATGGATTCCGAATCTCCCAGGGGTATCTTGCCCTCGTGACGATTGGATCCATGAATCTTCCTGAGGAGATCATCGAGCTGCGTTTTGAAAGCCCGATAGCATTTGCCGCAGCCGAATTTACCGGTTTTGGAAAACTCCGCAAAGGTCAAGCCGCACTGCGGGCAGTTAACCTGTACCAGGGCACCGGTCTTCTCCTTGATATCCTTATCAACCATGGATGACAAAAAATCACCCAGCGGAAAGGGCACTGCCTTGAGAGGATTTTTGAATCCCAGCTTGGAAGCACAGCTTTCGCAGAGGTGATATTCGATTTTCTTGTCGTTTGCCACCTGTGTAAAATTTATGGTTGCCTCATTTTTCTTGCAATTGTCACAAAGCATAACTATGAAACCTCCGCTACTGTAAATGAAGCTGACCTGAGGAAAGTTCATAAGTTTTTTGGGCCATGTCTGCCAGCCTCTGATTATGCGTAGCGATTAAGAATGTGACTCCTGTTGATTTGTTTATTTCTGCCATCAATTCGTGCAAGTTATCGGCCGTTTTCTCGTCGAGGTTGCCCGACGGCTCATCAGCGAATACAATCTTCGGATTCGTGACGAGAGCACGGGCGACGGCGACCCTTTGCTGTTCTCCGCCCGAGAGTTTGCCCGGCCGATGACTCATCCTATCCTTCAGGTCTACCTTTTCCAATATATTATACGCAAGTTCCGAGGCCAGTTTCTTGCTTTTACCTGATATTAATAGGGGCATCATGACATTCTCCAGGGCGCTGAACTCTGATAAAAGATAATGGAACTGGAAAATAAAGCCAATATTAATATTCCTGAATCGGGCCAGTTTTTTTTCAGTCATGGAAGAGAGGTTTTCAGAGCCGTAGAAGACAGTGCCATCAGTGGGATTATCCAGGCCGCTAAGCAGATACAGAAGCGTGCTCTTGCCCGCGCCTGAGGCTCCCACTATTGAAGTCATTTCACCCATCCTGATTTCCAAGTCGATTCCTCGCAGGATCTTGATTTCGCCTTCAGATGTTAAAAAGGTTTTAGTTATTCCAGACGCTTTTAACAGCACCTCATTGCCCTGGGTATTGCCTGCGAGTTTGCCCTTATTTAAGGCATTCCTGTTATATTTATTGTCGCCAGATTCCATATTTTTTTTAGCAAAACCTATTGGTAGCGAATAATTTCTAAGGGATACAGGCGGCCCGCACGAAAGGCCGGATAAATTGTTGCCAAAAATGTTAGTATAACGGCAACCACACTAATTACTATAAAATCTACCAATCTCATCTCAATTGGAAGAAAACTCAGAAAATATATATCGCCCGGTAATGATATGATTTTAAACTGTATTTGCAGCCAGCACAGTCCCAGACCCAAAATAGTCCCGATAACTGTACCGACAACCCCCGAAATAAGCCCAATTGTCATGAATATCTTGACTATCGAGCCGGGATGAGCGCCCATGCTCTTCAGGATCGCCACCTCCGCCTGTTTTTCCAGAACCACCATCACGAGTGTAGAAATGATGTTGAATGTTGCAACAGCCACAATCAGGAGCATGGCCAGGGTTAGCAGGATTTTCTCCCATTTCATCCAGTAAAACAGGTTGGCATGGGAATCGACCCAGTTTCTGACCAGATAGAACATTCCAATGCGATCATCCAGACGCTTCGTAATTGGCTGAACATTGGTTGGATCATCCACTTTGACCTGAATCGCGCTCACCGGATCCTGGGGACGATAATCCTCAGCAGGACGCATATAGTTCATCACAAACGGTTCTATCAAAGGATTTCCAATTGAGAGCAGCTTATTCTTGCTTCTTGTGAAGCTGTCCCGCAGCTTGAAAATCTGCTGAGCCATGGGAATCGAGATGAATATGAAATAATCGTCATAATCATACATGCCGGTCTCGAATATTCCATTCAGGCGAAAGCGCGTGATACGGACATCGCTCATCCCCAGACTCAGGCTGCGTCCCTTCAGGCTGGCGATATATACAGTGTCCCCGATAGTAACCTGCAGCCTCCTGGCGAGACCTCTGCCCAGAACTGCGCCGGGAAGCCCATTTTCGGGCTCGAATCCGAAGCTGCCGCGGAACATATGATTCTTTATATTGGAAACATTGGAGATATTATCAGGACTTACGCCTCTCACCAGAACCCCGTCGTTGTCGTAATCGGACCCAACCACGGCTTTTCCAAGCACAACCGGCGCTGCTCCTGATATCCCATCCACGGCATTGACCTCTTCGATCAACCCGGGGTAGTCCTTGATCCCGGTATTGCCGTAGCCATAGACGGTTATATGGGAGATAGTTCCGCCGATCCTGGATTTGACCTCGGTTTCGAAGCCGTTCATCATGGAGTTGACAAAAAATACCACAGCCACTCCCAGAGCGACTCCGGCAATGGAGAGGAAAGAAAGTACTGATATGAAGCGCTCCCGCTTGCGCGATTTCAAGTAGCGCAGCGCTATGAAAAATTCAAAGCTCATCCTATTCCGGCTTCAATTGAGGAAAGAGAATCACTTCCCTGATATTAGTCTTGCCCGTCAAAATCATAAACAGCCGATCAACTCCAATACCCAGGCCGCCGGTGGGGGGCATGCCGTATTCCATGGCTTTGAGGAAATCCTCATCCAGCTGCTGCGCTTCCTCATCCCCGAGTTTGGAGAATTTCTGCTGCATCCTGAATCTCTCTCTCTGATCATCGGGATCATTGAGCTCAGAAAAAGCATTGCAAACCTCGGATCCAGCTACATAAAGCTCGAATCTCTCCGTCAAATTTGGATTATCCCGATGAATCTTGGCCAGGGGAGACATCTCCAGCGGATGATCGGTTATAAATGTCGGCTGTATCAGATTAGGTTGAACTTTTTCTGTAAATATATCATCAAGTATTTTGGGACGTCCCCTGGTCTTTTCTATTTCGATCCCAAGCCGCTCACATTCGGCCACCAGAGCCTCGTCGTCCAGTTCTGCAGCGTCAATTCCGGCATACTGCTTGATCGAATCAAGAATCGGAAGGATTTCCCACTCCGCATTGAGATCGAATTTATTTCCAGCAAATTCAAATTCTGTTTTTCCGAAAACTTTGGTGGCGATATCCAGAAGCATCCGCTTGATAAGCTCCATGATATCATGGTAATCTGCATAGGCCATATAGAATTCGATCATGGTAAACTCGGGATTGTGGTAACGGTCGATACCCTCATTCCGGAAATCCTTGCAGACCTCATATACCTTCTCATAACCGCCGATAATCAGCCTCTTCAGGTATAGCTCGTCTGCTATCCTCAGGAAAAGATCGACATCAAGAGCATTATGGTGGGTTACAAAGGGACGGGCAGAGGCTCCGCCATAAAGCGGCTGTAATACCGGAGTCTCCATCTCAACAAAACCCTCACCATCCAGAAATGATCGCATGGCATTGATTAAACGGCTCCTTTTCACGAAAAGCTTCCTGACCTCTGGATTAGCGATGAGATCAAGATATCTCTGACGGAATCTCGTTTCCACATCCTTGAGACCGTGCCATTTTTCGGGGAGGGGACGCAGAGCCTTGGAAAGGAGCACAATTTTATGAGCTTTGATGCTGATCTCGCCCTTTTTGGTGCGAAAGGCCGGGCCGGTTACTCCTATAATATCTCCTATATCCAGGAGTTTAAACAGCTTATATTGATCATCACCAACGTCGTCTTTTCTGATATAAAGCTGGATTTGGCCGCTCTCATCCTGAATATGGCAGAAAGATGCTTTTCCCATCATGCGCATGGTCATGATTCTTCCGGCCAGCGACAATTCTCTGTCGGTATTTTCAAGCTGATCGAAATTGGCGAATACATATTCTGCTTCTGTGTCCTTCTCGAATCTATAGGGAAATGGATTTATGCCCATCTCCCGAATTTTTTCAAGTTTGGCTCTCCGGGCTTGAATATAAATATCTTCGTTGATTTCTGTCTTAGTTTCATCGGCCATATTATAAGCTCCGCATATTTAGCTATGTAATATTAACTCTGGTATTTTTGTTTCAGCATTTTCAGCACAATAGGCGGCACCAGATCCTCATATTTACCGTGATGCTGGGCGGCTTCCTTGATTATACTGCTGGAAAGGTAGACATATCTGAAAGATGTCATCATGAAGACCGTTTCCACATCCCGGTTCATTTTTCTATTCATCAGTGCCAGCTGGAATTCCGCCTCGAAATCTGAAACTGCCCGCAATCCTCTGACTATTGCAACTGCCTTTTTTTTGCGGGCCAGATCAGCTACCAGCCCTGAAAAATTTATAACGCTTATCTTTCCATTCTCCCGAAAAGTCTCTCTTGTCATCATCAGCCGTTCTTCTTCAGTAAAAAGATAATCTTTGTTTGGATTATGGGAAACTGCCACAATCACCTCATCAAAAATATGGGTTGCGCGCAACGCGATATCGACATGCCCATTTGTAACCGGATCAAAACTGCCGGGATAAATAGCTATTTTCGATTTTTCTGCCATTTTTCAAAATCTCTTTTTTAAGATTTTATATACAATTCGCTTGCCTTTTTATGGGCGCAATATGTCATAAGGTATTCAATCTGTCCAGGGGAATATGAATTTTCCTCGAGTCTCTCTGATGGGAAGAATCCCAGATTATCACCTATTTTTTCTTCAAGAACCGAGATCTCATCCTGGTCCATGTTACCCTCGAAAACAAGCACAGGCATCTCGGTCAATCCAGGCGCTGAGGATATGGAATTTGCCACATTTTCAGAGATTCTCTCGATCAACTGTATTTCCGGACCTTCTTCTGAGTCCCGTCTTGATTTTCGCTCATGATACCATTTCATCTGAAAAGAGCCATTGATATTCCAGAAAACGCACAGGAGGGATTCATCTTCTTTGTATATTATCATCTTGCAGGATGAATCATGAGCAGTCATTTCTAATATATCCTTCCAGAGCATTTGCGGGAGATATATCCCCGAGAGAAACAGAGACCGTTCTTTCAATATACTGCCGATCCTGGCCAGGTGCCTGTTTCTGACTGCCAGGGCATTCTTTTCCATTATTCCACAATCATCCGGCTTATGCCGGGTTATGGACTGTACCTGATAACCGCTCTGGTCCTCAACAAGCGATTGCCGCATTTCCCAGTGATCCCATCCGTCTATATTCTGGCTCAGGTATTCAAATGCTCTTACCCTGGCCTCAACAGAGAATTCATGCGGCAGAATCAGGTAGGTTTCCAGCTGGTGGAAGGCCGGGAGTTTCTGCTTCACCAATTCCCGAAGACTCTCAGAAAAAGAGAAGAATAGATCCTTCCAGTCTGCGCGTTCGAATTCATAGCTGCCGAAGTCCAGGATCTCCGGCCGGATACCATCAAAGCCGCTGTAAAGATACTTGAGGTTAAAAGATTTAAGTTCCAGAATCAGGAAATCCTGCAATAGCTTGAGCAGAACTACTCCAATGTTAAATAATTTTTGATTTTATCAAAAGTGCGCTGTCCGATGCCCCGTACATCCATCAACTGCTCGAGAGATTGAAAATAGCCGATATTTTGTCTATATTTGACGATCCTTTCAGCATAAACTGGGCCAATGCCGGACAGAAGTTCAAATGAATCTGCAGGTGCGGAATTTATATTGATTTTCAGGCTTCGGGAGGCAGCGGAAGCTGTCACCGGCTGCATTGATGTCTGTTGGGGAAAATCTGCTTCTCCAACCGTTTCAATTATCAGTTCGGGAGGTTGATTGCGATTGTGCTTCTGATAGATCATTATCGCTCCGCCAATCAACATGCAGGCCAGCAGGAATAATATGGCCCAGATATCACCATTCGAAAAAATGTTCTTTCTCTCAGTCATCATGAAAAAAGATATAGTGCCGCCATATGATGGGCAACAAAAAATTTTTCCAATACAGGGAGTGGATTCCTTTCTCAGAACCTGATTTCTACCCAAATACCCAGTTCGCGCACATGGGATTTCTGGTAGCGTGTTTTGTCGTTGCTGTCCTGCCAGCGTGCCTGCAGGCCGCCATTGATGTTAGAGGAGAATGAATACGATATACGTGGCATAACGGTGAAATCTGTTCTCTCCGATGTGGTTGTCCATTCACCAGTCTGCACCTGATTATTTTCGGACTTTGTATTTTTCTGGGATATGCTCAGGTTGAAAGTCAGGGTCGATTGCAGCTTGCCGAATATCGGGAATTTAATACCCTGGGCGGGCGAGAGCGTGGCGCGGGCGGAAAACTGCCAGCTGTTCGACGAGGTGCGCACGGCATTGCTTAACTTCGACGTAAAAAATGTATCGACGCCGTTTATTTCCTGATTATTGTCAAACTGTTCTCTCAGAGTCGAGGACTTGTCGTATTGGAAGGAGCACTGCAGTTTCTGGAACCATGTGAAATTCAATTTTACCAGCGGTGTATAACTGTCGGTTGTGCTCCTGTCGGAAAGATACTGGCGCCCGGCTGTTCTGAATGTCTCATCGGTCTTCTGCGAATACTTGGTATCCAGCGAAAGCGTATTGAAGAAAAACTTGATAATACCGTATCTCTCCAGATTACTGAGAGTAAATGATAAATCGGGCCATGTCGTCGAGACGCTCTTGTTGGAATTGGCACTGGATTCCCTTTCGTTGCGGGCATAGCGCGTATTAATTTTGGTCCCAAGTATGAACCTGATCCCGGTTCTGGCAGTATAGCTTTTTGATTCAGTATTGACATCCCTGGCAGTTCTTGAGATCGCATCGGGATTAATGGTAGCACCCGGGTCGCTGGTAAAGCCGAAAATATATTTCCACTGCGGCCTCTGCTCCAGGCCCCAGATAGAGGACTGCTTGTCAATCGAGTATGTGCCGTTAATATCGTCGATTCGGTTGGTAAAGAATCTTATGAATTTCAGGAACGGCTTGTGCAGTGAAAAGCCTCCGCCGCTGGATGAATCTGATGCGGGTACACTGCCTTTATTACCTCGTCCAAAAAAGGTCTGGGGCGAGAAAGTCGAGCTGATCGAGAATTGATTCCCGGCATTGACATTACGTGTACCCAGTTCATTCCTGGCCGGGTCAGCGTTTTCGCGATAGGTTGCCCTGTACGAGAATTTGTGTGTCAACCACTTGAAGAGCGAGGGACCGTATTCCATGCGCAGTGATTGAGTATTGTCCAGTTCGATTCCCAGCTTAAACTTCTTGGGGTTGAATGAGATATTTATGTCGTCTGCATTTCTGATATCCCTGGTCGTACGCAAATTGTAATCGGCGCTCAATGATCTGAGGATGTTCCAGCTCAGGTCGAGAGTCCCGTCAAGTGTCCGGTTATATGTTTCTGATTTATAATTCTGATTATTGATACTTTTCGAGTAATTCTTCTTGACCGTACCGGAAAGATTGAACCTGCTCGGTAGAAGGCCGAGCTGAGTGTCCTTGAGCGACTGCGGTATAAGGGGAATGGGCCTTAACCAGAAGAGGATTGGAATATTCAGGGAGGCCTTGGGAGTCATATCGTATGTCGCCCTGGCCTGATACGATTCTGAATGCGAAAATGGCACGGTAGGAGACTTGCTGTCCGATTCGCTATATGAATATGAGGTGTTCAGGCGGTTCAAGAGAAGCCCAAAGAGCAGATTGCCGCCCTGCTTCCTGAATGACTGCGAAATCGAAAACCGCGTATTGGTCGACCGGGTTGTTTGTGCCTCTTCCTGCTCTGGGGGAACGATAATATCTGATCCCGGCTTCAACCTTGGAACAGAAGTTCTTTCGCTCACACTGTATGTGAAAGGCAGGGAGGCTCCCCAGCTGGGAGGGAGGATCTTGTGGATGTTGACCTTGGCGGAATAACTGTAACTGGTCTCGGAGCTTCCGGAGCCGAGATTGGAACTGCTCGAGGCGGTCAGATTCCGGAAAAACTCGTCCTGTTTCCTGTAGTTGAATGTATAGGATGCGAAATCGGAAAGCCCGCCTGAAACGGAGAGCCTCATGGCTGTACCGGGATCGTTGCGTACATCTGAAACCCGCAATTCATCGACCCATATCTCTCCCGATACAGGCTCGTAATTGACTGTATCGGTATTTGTGACCGCCAGACCAAAGTATAAGACAGAAGTCAGCGATGGGCTCCCTTTAACCGCATATTTGCCGACCTTCAATTCAGTGATACTGGGATCTTCTGCCTTCAACCTGTTAAGTGAATCCTTAACCAGGGTTACCTCGCTGAAATCCATCACAACTTCGTTGGAATCACTCCATCCCGGATAAATATTGGTCTGATATTGGTAATAGTTTTCAGCATTGTTGCCCAGTCGGAAGATGAAATGAATTGGTGATGGTCCCGCGGGAAGGGAATCCGGACCATGCACATACATCCTGATTTTCTTGTAGCCTGCATAATCCTCCGCCCGGAAGAGTTCGCGTGCAGCAATAGCAGTATCAGGCACCATGACAAAAGTGTCAATTACAGTAGAATCCACTGTGATCTGTGTATCGACAGGGTAGAACTGCAGATTGCTGAAGCGCAGCAGCAGCGACTGCTCTTTCTCGTATGTTTCCGTGGTGCGATCGTAATATCCGGTCACGCCCGGGGGAGGGGTGTAATCGAGATTCTCCTCGGTATTGATAGCGGATACGTTAAATTCCGGGAAAAATGCGGCAGCGGTTCGATCGATATTCATCGGCCGAATTGAATCTTCTTCCCAACGTGTCGACACCAGGTTGATATCCGCTATTTCAACCACCACAGTGGAGTCGAAACCGGTCAGCCAGACCCTGCTGTAAGCGATCCTGCCCCAGTCGGGATTATTGATCGCTTCATAGTTCAATGAATCCCGAAGAGGAATCTGGTAGGTTATCCAGTTATTAAGATTCGAGCCGTCCACCCGATATTTATTGTCCGCGAGATCGATTTCAAGCCGGAAGAATTTTTCCACTGTGTTCAGAGAACCCTTGCCGTCAAGATCTTCTGTGTCCGGTCGTGCGCCGCTGGCATCAAAACGGTTCCCTTCGGTGCCGTTGATATTCGAGTAATCGTTTTTATTTTCATATGAATAGTTATCTCCCGACGGATCAGGATTCGTTGTTGAATCATAGCATGCTTCAGCCGTGTCCGCCAGACCATCAAGACCCACATCTTCGTCCTGCTCAAGGATGCCGTTCAAGTTCTTATCTTCTGTATCAAGGATCCCGTCACCATCTATGTCTTCAGAAACATCTCCCAGGTCGATATATATTTTTCCATTGTCGGGGATTCTTCCGTTATTGATCTTCATTCTTATTTCGAGCAATTGCGCACGGGTTTGATCCTGGCTGCCGGTCGAATAGGCGCGCATAATGCCGGCCCAGCTCTCGGCCGGAGTAACTGCGATCGAATCCGGATTACATTCATCCTCTGAATTTGGATCGGGAATGGATTCGAGCGGGTCAAAAATAAGACTGATTGTCGTTTTTCTATCATTCCCGCGCACATCGCGATTATAAATATCCGTTACTGAATAGGGGTCATAAGGATTGAACCAGATCATCTTCCCTCTCAACTCAGGATCAACCAGATCCGGCGCGGAGGATTTGGTGTACTGGTAACGTGTAATTCCCAATGAGAATGTCTCCTTGGCGCTCTCGAAGTCGTCGACAAATGCCTCGCCGGCGGTGTTTGGATTCGGCCGGGACTGAGCAATCTCGCCCGAAAAGGCGATACGCGAATCAGCCGTGGCTTCAACCAGGGGCAGTGCATCGGTAAGCGAGGTCAAAAACGGCAGGTCGGTCGAATAGGCAAAGTCGGCATCCCAGACCAGAGATTTGGAGGTTTCCTGCCCGACACGCGGCTTGCGGTCGGTCGATTTCTCACCTTTATACAGGACAGTTGATCCGATCTTGAAATTCGGATTGAACTCATATTCACCACGAACTCCGAAGAGGTTTTTCTTCTCGGAAGTGATAAATGGCTCATATTCAAAGTCAATCTGCAGATCGGCGTTTGGATCGGAGACAGCATCGGTTAAAAATGTTATCCTCCCGATTTCATAGTAAATCTTGTAATCCCGGTCCTTTTTCAGCTCCTCACCGTTGAGGATCACTCTTTCGGAGTTTTCAATAATATTGACCCGGCCAAGATAATATTCGGTCTGGCGCTGCGAGGTTTCGAACTGGATATAATACTTCGTATATTGTGATGGGTTGCCGGTTATTGTGCTGCGCCTGGTATTGTATATCTGGGGTACCTTCACATTCAATGTCGCCCCATTCGGAGCATAGGATACATTGGAGGCGAAAGGATTAGGCTCAGGAAATATCAGATAACCCCGATCCCTCAGCAGGATATTGCTGTTTTTAGAATCGATTATGCCATCAGGATTATCCGCCCCGGTAACATCCCTCTGGTCAAGACCCATGATTTGGATGTAAGGCGTGCCATCCTGATGTGAAAGGTTTTTATCGGGCTGGGTTTCGGTTCCCGGTTCACCCAGATAGATCTGGACATCGATTCCTTCCGGATCGATGTCCCTGGCGCCCAGACTGTAGACATTACGCCATTCATTGCGCCAGGTCTGGTATGTGCTGTCTGCTACATGCTCTTCCAAAGCGATCAGTTTCAATGAAAGCGTATCTCCAAGCCGATTACCAATCTCTACTACCTCTCCGGAAGTCAAACGGACACGGAACCATCCGGCGATCAGACGAGTGCGGTCATAGGTAAACATCTCGAGATACAGTGACTTGTTGTAAACGTAATAGTCGTCGTAATCGAGACGTTTTACCGTGGTAGTCCGGTCTTCCTGCGGATACTGGCCAAAACTCTCCGGCTCAACGGCAACATTGGCATAGTTCCACTGCTCGTTTATTTCAGTATTGGCGCCGCTCTGGATATTGTGATATGTATATATTTCCGATTCAATGATCGTGTCGACATTGTCCTCCGGGAAGAAGAGCCAGAAGAATGTGCGCTCCAGATAGTCATAGTCGCGCTTGTAATTGGTTGATTTGGCGGCTCCAGCCTCGAAGCTGGAACTTTCGGTCGAACCTTTTTCCTGCGAGACGATTGCGGTCAGGTCAAGAGCTCCGACTTTGGCCGTGGCCTTTATGCCGAACAACCCTTGCACTCTCTGGGAGTAACCCACAAACTGGGTATTGGGAAGCGACAGATTTGTGTTACCCGCCTCTATCGATTGGATTATCTCATCTTCAGTGCCTTTATATCTAATCCTTATAGTATTCGCAAGATCTGTCTTCCTTTCCGAATTCTGGTCCACCTCGACCGATATCTTTGTACCGATTGTACCCTTGATGCTGTAGCGCGAAACCTGCTCCATATCCAGGGATGGAAATTTATTTACTCGGTTCAGGGCATCCGATTCCTTGTCAGTCCATTGACTTCGTCCGGAGAAAGATATCTTCTGGTAACCGGTAACATCAAGCCCGGCAGTTCCTTCACCGGCGATTGCCTTGATAACACCGCCCACTTGATCTCCCAGGTCCACCTTGACATTCAACAGCCCGGCGGCCTTATCCCTTTCAGCTTTCTTGGTACTTTGATAAAGATTCTGACGCCAGTAATTGGCCACTTCGGCGCTGCCATAGACCCTGGCATTCTCAAGATAATCAGCATATCGATCTGTCTCGATCTTATGCTGGTTAACAGTACGGGAGTAGTATAGATTTCTGGTCTTCTTGTCCCAGCTGGCAGTGACATTATACTGCGTTCTTCTGTTATTCAGGAGTCCGGGCCCTTCACCGGCAAATGATAATCCCGGCTCCTGCGGTTTTTGGGGGAAGGGTGTAATATACGGAGTTTCGTAGTTCAGCGGCATCCTCAGCCGGCTGAAACTCTTTTCGGACGATTCTTCTTCGGTTTCCTCATTACCCTGCGCCACCAGAGCGGGGCTCAATCCCAGCAGAATAACAAGAATGCCGATCAGGCTAATGATTTGGAATCTATTCCTTAAATTCACAAACAGACCTTATATTTAAATTCCTTGACCGGTATTAATACGCTATAAGACTCTCCTTTGTGATTAATCGCCCAAAAAAGTTATTTCTTCTTCCAGATTATATCCGTACTCGTCTTTAACTTTCTTCTTCAAAGCCTCAGCCAGTTTACGTACATCCTCGGCCCGGGCCTTTCCAGAAGCATTTATCAAGATGTTCGCATGTTTTTCGAACACTCCCGCACCACCAATGTGCATTCCCTTTGCTCCTACTTTTTCGAGTAAAAATCCGGCCGCCAGCTTCCCGTACGGCTCGTCTGCTTTTTCAATATTTTTAAAAAAGCAACCTGCCGAGCAATCCTTCCGTGGATGTCTCTGGTTGCGCAATTCGAGAATCTCATCCTGTTTTTTCAGCAATACTACAGGCTTCTCGGACACATATCTAAAACGTGCCCGCAGCACTATTTCATTGGTTTTTTTCAATATACTATTTCTATACGAAAAGGCAAAGTATTTATTGGCTTCCCAGCGCGGTTCCCCGCCCGGCTTCAGTATTTCCGCTTCAATCAGAATATCGGCCACCGAGGTGCCGAATGCTCCGGCATTTCCATGAACTGCTCCGCCCACCTGGCCCTTGATACCGGCCATGCCGACCAATCCCCCCAAACCGTTGCGGCAGCTGTAATCTACCAGCTCCTCCCAGTCATACCCGGCTTCGGCTTCGATATATTCATTTGTGACCTCAATACCGGTGTTGGCTATATGTATTATCAGACCGGGGTAACCATTATCGGAAATGAGCAGATTTGATCCTCCGCCGACTATAAAGAATCTCAGGTTATTATCATAAGCCATATTGACGGCATCGATAATATCATCGCGAGCTTCGCACTTTATAAACATCCGTGCGGGTCCGCCAATTTTGAAAGTAGTATAATCGGCAAGTATATGATTTTCGCGAAAATTCTCTCCGAAACGCTTCTTGAAAATCGCAATAATATTATTGATTTCGGCTGCCTGTAAATTTTGCATGGGATTCCCGATTAAAAGTACAATTATCCAATTAATTTATACAAAAAAATACTTGAAAGTTCTGGAATTTATTGATTTTGTGGATTATCCGGTCTTTCTTTATCGGCGCTCTCATCATCTTTTTTTGTATCTTCTTTTTCTATAGTGCTTTCTTCGGTTTTATGTTCGCTTCTTTTGTCTTTTTCGGCATTTATTTCATCCAGATAATTCATCCTCAGTTGATAAAGGACCCTTTTGGTCAATTTCTCCTCATCTGGAGTGAGATTTCCAGCAGTTTTCTTCTCGATCATATCCAGCATATCGATGGTCATCTGAGCCTGCTGCAGATTTTTCTCAGTCTTGCCGGTCATGGGATTCATCATTTTACCCATGCTCTGCATAGCGGACGCCTCCAGCGACATAACAAGACCAATATAAAGAGAATCCACATTTTGCTGCTTGTTTTCTTCCGCCACTGTTATCCTTTCTTCATCAATCTGACTGCAATTGATAGATTGTGCTGAAGATCGATAACCTCCGCTTCCACTTTTTTCAGCATACGGCTGAGATCATAGTCGCTAATGTCCTGTTGTATCTCTTTCATATATTCGCCGATCTTTTGAGCCAGATCCGCGGCCTCAGTCAGCTTTTCATACTTGGACATTTTTCCTCCGTCTTAACCGGCGGCAAGATTAGCAAACATGCCGGAATATCTTCTGATGACCTCTTTTTTTAAGGTTGACAGCTCCTCCGCCGGTAATTTAATTTTTTTTGAAACTATGTCAAACGCATATTTGCGCGCAATATTCAATAAATCCAAATCCCTGATAATATCAGCCATCTTAAAATCCGGAAGGCCATGCTGTTTTTCACCGAGAAATTCGCCCGGCCCCCGGAGGCGCAGATCGAATTCAGCAATCCTGAATCCATCCTGCGTGGAGGCAATCGCAGCCAGTCTTTCTGCGGCGATATCTGTTGATTTCGAACCGGTTATCAGGATGCAGTAGGACTGGTCGGCTCCCCGGCCCACACGTCCCCGCAGTTGATGTAACTGGGAAAGACCAAATCTTTCGGCATTTTCGATCACCATAATGGTCGCCTCAGGAACATCCACACCGACTTCTATGACGGTGGTGGCCACAAGGATGTCAATCTTTCCGGCGCGAAAATTTCGGGTGATCGATTCCCGTTCGTCAGGAGACAGGCGGCCATGCATCAAGGCCAGTCTGTGATTCGGAAAAACCTCTTTCGACAGTCTATCATATTCATCGGTTGCCGCCTTTAATTGCATCTTCTCGGATTCCTCGATCAGAGGATAGACGATATAGACCTGCCTGCCTTTATTAAGCTCATCTTTTATGAAATCATATACTTTATCTCTGGCGGAGTCCTGGCGAACTGCCGTCTTGATCGGCTTTCGCCCGGGAGGCATCTTATCGATGACAGAAAGATCGAGATCGCCATAAACTGTCAATGCCAGGCTCCTCGGAATGGGAGTCGCGGTCATGACCAGGAGATCGGGATTATCTCCCTTACCGCGCAGCCGTGCCCTTTGAGCTACACCGAATCTATGCTGCTCATCGATTACCACCAGCGACAATTTATGATATTCGACATTTTCCGAAATCAGGGCGTGAGTCCCGATAATTACATCCACATCACCTGACTTTATCATCTTTCTCAGCCGGTTCTTCTGTGCGGGTTTCTGTGAGCCGAGCAGCAGACAGATTCTTACGCCCGAGTCCTTGAGCATGCGTGAAATAGTGGAAAAATGCTGCTCGGCAAGAAGTTCGGTCGGCGCCATGAAAGCTGCCTGATAACCATTCTCGACAGCATATAATGTAGAGGCAACTGCAACCACAGTCTTGCCCGAGCCGACATCACCCAGCAGCAATCGATTCATAGGCGCGGTGGATTTCATGTCCTCAAAGATTTCACCCAGCACCCTGGCCTGTGCAGTGGTCAATTTAAATGGCAGATTGTGTTTGAACTCCTTCAGCAACTTACCGGGTATATTGTATTGATGTTTCTTCTCTTGCTTCCGGTATTTATGATGAATAATTGCGATTGCCGTTTGAAGCAGGAAAAGCTCATCGAACGCAAAACGGTTTCGTGCTTCCCGCAGGGCTTCTTCTGATTCGGGGAAATGTACCTGTTTCAAAGCCCGGTCGATTAAGGGCAGATTCAACTCGGACCGAATCATCTCCGGCAGGACATCTTCGAGCTTGTCGGCATACATCCCCATGGCGTTATTGATAATGCGCCGTAAACCCCGGCTGTTCAGCCCCGCTCTGATCCAGGCAGCATTGGAGCTGTATAATGGCACGATTCCCACAGTATGCAGGAGGTTTTCTGTGTCGCCGATTTCCTGCAGGATTTCATATTCAGGATGAACCATGTTCAGACCCCGGAATTCTCCGACTTCCCCTGTAACCGAAAGCACCACATTCTTTTTGATTATATTCTTTAAATAGTTATGCCCCCTAAACCAGGTCAAAGAGAGATTGCCTGAACCGTCTGTAATAATCGCCTCAAACACCTTTTTACGTCCGGGAATCGAACCTGAAGTCAGGACCTTGCCGAGTACTGTGGCGTTATCTCCAACCTTAAGGCTCCCGATCTTCTTTACATTAGTGCGGTCAAGATACTTGCGGGGAAAGTAGCATAGCAGATCATAAATAGTCTGGATCCCTTCCTTCTCAAGCAGCTCAGCTTTTTTGGGTCCGACACCTTTCAGGAACTGCAATGGCGTCTCGGGATTTCCATTTTTATCTTGCATATGTTCAAAAATGGATTTTTAAATAGATTTGGCAAGTTTAAACGAAATATTTGTTACACTGTATTATATATGGACTTAGCAGCGGGAGGCAACGATATTTCGATATTCAGGGGAATACATCACAAAGTTCATTGTATAAGGTTAAAGAATGAAGATGGAAGGAGAATCTCATGAAAAGAGGGATCATAATCGCATTTGCGGCTTTAATGCTGTTCAGCTCTGCAGTTTATGCGGATCTTGCAGTTACGGTATATAATCAGAATCTGGGAGTGGTAAAGGATCAGAGGGCAATCGAATTCCAGAGGGGAAAATTCGAGTATTCACTGGTGGATGTACCCAGCCAGATTGATCCAACATCCGTGCATTTCAAGCTTTTGCAGAACCCGGATGGGGCAGCCTTACTGGAGCAGAATTA
>JABAHP010002200.1_pt2 | contig 32166 bp, 41 predicted proteins | sample 7062081 | NCBI WGS metagenome assembly JABAHP01 (sample SAMN14534357, study PRJNA622989) | marine sediment metagenome | biome: marine biome [ENVO:00000428]; feature: marine pelagic biome [ENVO:01000023]; material: deep marine sediment [ENVO:00002113] | place: India: Gulf of Kutch | collected...
TGAATTCTACGTCTACTACCTATATTCCACAAATCAGGTGCTCTTTGCTGAGCCTTGGCTTAACATTCCCCCTGAAGTTTTCAGATACTATCAATTATTCTATTACATTCCTTTTGGCTTCATTGTTTGGATACTGGATGCTGGACTCGCTCAAACCCTTGCTAGAAGCCTTGGTGGAACAGGGACTTTTGAGAACTGTTTGAACATTAGGAGCGCGCGCTTCGTGTTTATTGACAGCATAGATGCCCTGTATATAATTCTAAATCAAGGCAACTGGTCTTTCACTTTTAACACAATTACACGTTTACTTTACGTTTTATGGAGTACATTGCTTCTCTGGATTGGTTTGAAAGTAAGTCACGAATTGAGCTCCGTTAAGGCTGGTTTAGTTAGCGTGTTGTGCAATGGATTTAGTATTTTGGTTAATGTAATTTTTATTCGTTAGAAAATGCGTGTGTTTTAATCACCGAAATATTTATAACAACTATAATCATCATAACACTGATAATCATATGTATTATGGATGGTTTGAGTGGAAATGATGACACCGGAAGACCCCCACTGGAAACTCTTCGCCTTCGCATCAGGAATATACCTGAAAAGCAGGAGACTGGCTGAGGAATCGCTGAAAACCCTTAATATGACCTGGCCCCAGTTCGGAGCCCTCCTGAACCTGAATATGGGAGACGGGATAACACAAAGAGAGCTAGCTGATAGACTTGAAGGGGATGCCACGACTACAATGGTTCTTTGCGACTCCCTTGAAAAGAAGGGGTGGCTGAACCGGGTTAAGGACCCATCAGATAGAAGGGTGAACAGGCTCATCTTAACGGAAGATGGTAGAAAAGTCTTCGCCGAAGCGTTTCCTATGATGATGTCAAGATATAGGATTATTGCAGAGGGTGTTTCAAAGGAGAAGATTGAAATTGCTATACCTGTTCTTGAGGAACTCTACAGGATCATAAATGAACACTACGTCAAAGAGATCGGTTGNNGATCGGTTGAAAAAGCCTGTGTTTAACGAGGATTGATGGTTAGATGAGTAAAGCAATAGTCATCTATGACTCTATGTTTGGTAACACTGAGAAGATTGCAAAGGCATTAGCTTTTGGCCTTGAAAATCGAGGAATACAGGTTAACTGTGTGAATGTAGATAAAGCCGATGCCAATAATTTGCCTGATTATGATTTCCTAGCTTTAGGTGGCCCCACACATATGGCAGGTATGTCTAAACCGATGAAAATGTTTCTTGAAGAGTTGGGTAACATTGACATCAGAGGAACCAAGGGGTTCAGCTTTGACACCAGAAACGAGTCTCGATTTAACAGATTCGATTTGAACAGCGCAGCGAAGAGAATAGAGAAAAAAATGAAGAGAATGAAGGTAAAGATGATACATCACCGCGTATCAGCTAATGTTGAAGGCAGAGAAGGGCCCCTCGAGGTAAACGCTGAGAAAGAGTTTGAGCGGCTGGGTGAAAAGATTGCAGGATCAATTCTTTCAGTTTAATTGTGGTATAAAATGGAATTAAAAAGAACTATCGGCCTAGTATCTTCAGGTCTATTAGGGATGGGCTTTGTTGCTATGGCCTTGATAACTTTGATACCTGCTACAGCAAGTAAACTGAACAGGCTGGGCTACTATAGCGTGTGTTCTTATGCACCAGTAAGCACGGTAATTCTTTTCATTCTATCAACCGTCTTTCTGCTATTAGGCTACAGTGTATTCTATCGTGCGCGCAAGCGCCCCTTCACTTCTTCTTAACTTGGACAAACACCGAATGAGTGCGTGAGCCCTGGCTAGGCATAGTTGGAACCGTAGATGTAAGCACATTAACCGACCCAGCAGTCTCTATACCTTCAGAATCGAAAGCCGGCCAGACCCCTTCCAGGAGACATACTACACTAGTCATAATGTTCTCAGTAACATGAGTAATGATTCGCATTAAACCCTCAGGGCTACTCGCATATACTTCGTCCTTATCGGTTATGCCCCTTAATTCCGCATCAGAGGGATGTATCCATAGTGCGTGTTTCTCCCTTTCAATGAACCATGGTATATTAGCGTTTTGAGAGTGGATCCGATATCTTGATTTTGGTGTCACTAGCCTAAGAGGGTATGCTTCATCCCCTGCTGACATTCTGTACTCAGGTATAGGAGTAGAACCTGTTTGGGCGTAAGCTTCTGAACTTAACTGCACAAGACCTGATGGAGTGTTCAGAGGATGTGCTTTCGGGTTTTTGACAAAATTAGATAGGCCGACCCTTAACTGATTCTTACCCAAATATATCCCTGAACGCTTAAAATCATCATAGTCTTGAATCTTGGAATCTTCCATAAAGCTCCTTAACCATTCTTCCTCGTTTTTACCTTCGGAGAATTCCTTCAGGAACCCTAACCTATCTGATAGTTGACAGAAAATATCGTAGTCGTTTCTGACTTCGGGGATGGGGGATACAACCTGGTTAGAGAAGAGGAGGTAATTCCCGCCATCCGGGTTTACTATGTCGTTACGCTCGAGAAAAGTGGTGGTTGGCAACACCACATCGCAGTATTTTGCGGTCGGAGTCATGAAACGTTCATGACACACAGAGAATTCGACCTTACTGAAGGCTCTGATGTTTTTGTTGATATCACTACCCTGTATGAGGTAGTTTCCCCCAACATTGTAGATAGCCTTAATGTCGCTGGGATAGCCTCCCTCTTTACCCTCCAAAACAGCATCTGGCCAAACGTAAACCGGTACAGAGGCCTCCACAGGGTTAGGTGGGACATTAATCGCCCCTACCCTAGGGGATGGTAGCCTACCCCATGTGATACCCCCTGTAGACCCCCCAAGAACTCCGAGGTTCCCTGTAGCCACCTGTAGCGCGATAGCCATTCGGATGGCCTCCTCACCACCAATGGTTCTCTGAATTGAAAGACCGGGGATGAGGGCTGTAGGATGCTTCTGCCCGTAAATGTGCGCTAAATGTGTGATTCGATCCGCTGGCGTACCACATATCTTCTCCGCCCATGCAGGAGTCTTAGGCACATCGTCAGTGATTCCCAGAACATATCTCTCCAACTCCTCGAAGCCAAAGGAGTATTTCTCAATAAAGCCCCTGTTAATATATTCCTCATTAATCAAAGTGTGTAGAATCGCCAGCATTAAGGCCGTGTCGGTGCCAGGATATACTGGGATCCAACTTGTTCCCAGGCTTTGAACAGTGCTTGTTCGGCGTGGATCTATAACTATTACCTCGACGCCTCTTGCCTTGGCTTCACGTATGCGTGCCTCAAGGGCACATTCGAGCCTGGTGTCCACAATGTTTGCTCCCCATAGAAGGATTAAGTTTGTGTATTGGAGGGTTCCCGGGTCAATGCCCACCTCACGTGTGCCTAACACAAAGGGGGTTACATAACTTGCCGCGGCACTACTGTAGCTGGAGTAGGTGCCTGTGTATCCGCCGAATAGGCTGAGGAACCTTCTTGGCAGACGCCCTGTATTGTGTAAAACTCCATTACAGGACCCCGATCCTCCTAAGGGGAGGATGGCTCCATTCCCATAGCGTTCTTTTATATCGGAAAGTCTGTTGGCTATAAGGTCGAGAGCCTGAGACCATTCAACCTCCTTGAATTGCCCCGAACCCCTGGGGCCGGTTCTTAACAATGGTTTGCGTAATCGTTCCGGGGAGTATTGGGTTCTGAACATTTGGAAGCCTTTCACGCATCCTGACATGTATGGGCCGCCCCGTGGGTTGTTGGTAATTTTAACTATTTTACCGTCTTGGACATGGGCTATTAGTGGGCAGCTGCTTCCACAATCCAAATTACAGGATATCGGTATACGGATGTTCCCTGAACCAGGCATCTTTACCACCCAATCTTATGAGGAAATAAAGAAAAGAGTATGGATACTAAAGCTTGTTAACTTAAGCTTGGATTTCAAGCGTGTTTTTCTAAACCAAGAATCTTTTGGGTTTTCTCTGATAGGAGTAGACGTTTACCTTTGTAACCAAAGCTTTCAACCAATATCCCCAAGTCTTTTAGTTTACGTCTCTGCTTGTCGTTGAAGAATTTGCTGGATTTCTCGCCGTTGTGTACTTTCTCCAACTCGTCCGAGAAGTATGCTACCATATTCCTATAGGTTAATTCTTTAAGGGAAAGCTCTCTGTCATGAAACTTGACATGATTCTTGATTCTGAGCAGAAATCTTCTGTGAAATATCGTGTTCTCTCGGGGGGAGGAGAAGCAAATTAAAAATTCAGGAAGGCTCATTAAAAAATAACCGGTTAATCTCTGGGCACGCCTCTTTTGAGGTGATTTTCACATCACTTATTACAGTGACTCTAGGAAGTCACCGAATTCTTCGAATGTTGATACAGGGTCTATGGTCACGTTTCCCCATAAGGATAGAGTCTCGAATATCTGACGAAGCTCTACATGAGGGTCTTCTACGTTCGCAACGATCAAGACAAGTCTCCTGATTGTGGAGAAGTACATTGCTTCGGGCTTGATACGTTGGATAAGTTCAGAAATTCCTTTTTTTGCCTCTTCTATATCCTTGAGAGTTCCTGTGGCTGCCTCTAAACTAAACAAGTATCTAATTGTTTCACCACCGAGTATGATATCGGTTTAGCGTCTAATAAGGAAATGAGTATTTTTTACTATAGTACTGAAACTCATATAGTGATGGGCTAGGCTATATTCCTCGATGCTAAAATTACGGTGATGTGAACATAATTCAGCTCTTCAATGTCCTGGAAGTGCTGTTTTACTGTATCGATGACATAATCCCCTTCAATATGCTCCCCATCTTCAACGAATTCGTGTTCATACCTTTCCACAAAATCTCCTATGGACAATGGGTCTTCATATTTTTGAAGCAGAATTGCTGGAGTCATAATGGCTACTTTCCCATCAGAGTTGACAACCCTGTCCCATTCTTTAATGGAGCTCTCGAATGATACCCTTCTTGGCATGGAGATACTAACAAGCATGTCGACGTGGTTGTTTCTCAGGGGTATGTTATCGTATTCCCCATCCATGATAGTTAATTTATTCAGCTTTAGATCGGCCTCAACTTGGCTGGGTTTAATCAGGTACACGTTACCCTCTGGAACCTTACTATGCAGGTGAGTTAAGATCATCTGATCCATGCCGATGAACCTTTTACAGACATAGGCGACATTTTCATCACCCTTCAGGTGGTCAGTTATGAAACTTAGGATTCTACCGAAAACATCGACTTTAGAACGAATACTAACGAGATAATCCCCGTAAAAACTGTGTATAGTTGAGATGGAATCCAGTAAAATCCTGTTAAGCTCCTCCCTACCAACCTCTCCAATTTGGTACATCCTCTTTCTGGGGCCCGAACTGCTTTTCTCCCACCTGGAATCAAGCAACCCTTGCTTCAGCATCTCATTTAAAACCCTGTAAAGCCTGCTGAGCTCAACCTCAATCCCTTCTAATTGAAGCCTCCTATGGATATCATACCCATAGAAATCGTTACCTCTGAACATCTTAAGGATGGTACGCTTGAGATCCACTGTCTTCATGTGACGATTATGAATGATAATCATAGAGTAAATATCTTATCTTATATGCCCCTCGGACGCGTGCTATATGCATTTTAGTACTATAGCATAATCATCATATTTACTTAAAAGTCATCCTTTGACTGAAGTTACGCATAAAAAATGAAGACAAGAACAATTCTACTAACATTCATAACGATAGCAATCATCGCATTACCTACGAGTATAGCATTTGCAGGCTTCAACAACCAGAACGATGAAAACAATGGAAAAAGCGTAGAACGAGGAACCGGCAAACTGAACCACAAAGACGGGTGTAACGTACCCGCCCAAGCTGGAAATGTAGCCGTATACATTCCACCCGAAAACACCGTCTGGTGGGGAGGGCCATGCTGTAAAGGACCAATCTTTTTGGATGGAATATATTTCCCAAACCAATGTTGTAACCCTCCTGACTTCATTCTAGATGAAGGAGTACCTGGAAACCACTGCTTGTGCTTCTTCAACAGAGGCTTCACAGGACCAGAATAGAACAAACTTTCTCTATTTTTTTCTTAAAGAAAATGTTTAATTTTAATTATGTTTAGTTAAATATTTTCGTCCGCGAGCACATTAGTGCGGTTGTTAACTTTATATAATTTTATTGAGGAGAATTTGGGAACAAAGGTGGCGCAGAGCTCTTTTACACTTTCGGAGATAGAGGACCTAGGCTATTATGATTTTATGGCTTATCTTGACGTACCTTTCTTTAACATAGGTGGAACCCCCAGCATGGATGAGTTGGTGGAGAAATGCAGGGTAGATGAGGAGAGCCATGTACTGGATGTGGGCTGTGGAACTGGTGGGAACGCAGCTTACCTTTCGAAGAAATGTGGATGCCATGTTACAGGTATTGACATCTCCGAGCTTATGGTTGAAAAAGCACGAATGAGGGCAGAGGAGCTTGGAATGGAGGAGAAATTGACCTTTAGTGTTGGAGATGCCTACCTTTTGGATTTTAGCGACGAATCCTTTGATGCTGTTATCACGGTTTTTGTCTCTCAGTTCCTAGACCTTGGTAAAGCATTCCCCGACTTTAATAGGGTTCTAAGGAAGGGGGGCTACCTCGGAATAAACGAGATGTATAGAGAAAACCCCGTTCCAGAGGAATTTATTAAAAAGGTTGATTACGCGGAGCAGGTTTTCCAAGAGTTGACGAATCTACCTTTCCGCCTCAGGTCACCTATTGACTGGAAGCAAGGATTCGATGAAGCGGGGTTCCGAGATGTATCAGTGGAGACAAAAAGTGATTTGATGGACGTGACCAGAGGTTGGGGGATGATCGAGGATTTTGGGGGCTGGCTTAAAACCCTCTCGATATTCTGGAGAATGTCTATATTGGCTTTACGCAGTAAAAAGATCCGAGATAGATACCGTAAAATTAGTCGTGGAAAAAGGGTTATGTTTAATGATAGAGAGACAAGCAAATTTTTTGGGTATGTCCTAGGGACGGGAAGAAAACCAATCTAACTTCGCATGAATTATTTAATCTCGAACTCTACTTCCCAAACCTCTTCCACCAGCGTCTTTACTGGTGTGAAAACAGGTTTTCCAGCTGGATCATAGGTTAAAATGAAGCTATCTATGTGGGCTCGAGCAATATATTTACCCAGGGATAACTTGCCAATTGGCACAAGCACAACAGGGTTAGTAAGAGCCTCCGTTACAGAGATCCCCTTCCCAGGATCAGTAAAGTTTACCTCAAAGAAGCAAACAGGAGGTTCATCCTCAAGCCATGCGTGAGATTTGATTTGAATTTGATAGCCGCCAGTTGTGAAGCCACCTCTGGAAATCAGTATACTGATTAAATCGGTTGTTGATGCTTCCTGGGTGATATCATTCAGCAACAGGCTCCAATACTCGTTAATGTTCTCGGACTTTGCTTCCTGGTATTGTTCCTTTGCGTCATAATCTGTGGCAACTATGTAAATTCCTTTTTCGATTAAGCCGACGCCGCCATAGTAGTCATAAATAACAAACCCATTAGCCACGATATCTAGTGTCGATGTCTCCCCTCCACTTACTTGGGTAGTTCCCTGCCCAACAAGCTCACCATTTTCATCATGAACGCCGACAGTAAAGATCCCTGGCGGGACACTTCCTATATTGTAATAACCCTCGGCATCGGTTATCACAGCTATTTCAGGAAATCCAGCAGAGCCATTTATTATACTAACTATAAGTCCTTCCACTAGCCTACCGATCTCATCCGACACAGTCCCCTCAATCCCACCTGGTTCAACTCCATGAATAATCGATAAAATACGCACCTCAATATCCCTTAACCCACCAGGTAACTCCGTCTCTGAAGCCCAATCATCTACCCACTCAACACGTATAATGCTTGAACCCCTGTTTACAGTGAGGCTATAGGTGAAAAAGTCTGCAACACCGGCCTTTGGACCGTACACTTCCTCGAACTCTTCAAAACCCGAGTTACTGATCAACGATGTCAGATCACCCCATTCATCCTCCGTGAGGGAAAATTTTTTCTCACCAATGAACTCTGAGAAAAGCGTTACAGAGCCATCAGATTCTATCTCAAGAGTCTCGTCCAAGCCAGCAAATCCACCGGTTCTGGTCCACACAACACCCGTTATCGTTGGATTTGGCCGCAGTACGAAGTAATAAACACTGAAAAGAGCCGTGATCGATATTACGAGAACAGCAAGTAGTAACCCCATTCGACTTGTCCCACTGAATCCCAAGTTTATTCCCTATTAATTCTTGAAATTATCGATTAAAAATCTTCATTTCAGTTCCTACATATAACTTGAACAGCCCTGCGAGGCTCACACGGGTCTTAAACACCTAACTAGATTTATGCATCTGCTTCTGATATCTAATGGTGCAGAAATTTGAGCGATAAGAGGACGGGAAACAACTGGTTTTTTGGGCGTGTTAGAAAAGAAGCAAGGAAGGATGAGCTTTCCTTTTCTGAACGAGCAGGAAATATTTTGGGCATTTTGGCTAACCTGTTGTTCCTTTGGTTCTTTATAACCCACCAGCGTTCGTCAACAGGATTCTTTACCCCAAGATTTGGTCAAACAGAGCTGTTCCTGTTCTATTCACCCATACTGTTGGACATAGTAAAAACAACTGCAAAATCGGTTGTCGGCCGAAAAAACATGATTCGCCCCTTTGATGCGGCTCACTTGGGTCTGAGCTTCATTGAGGTGGTCTGGATGTATATGGTCTTCCCGTTTGAATTCTCTCATCTTCCAGATGTATTACCAGTTTTTCTTCAGTTTCTACTGGGATGGATTTCCAACAACATAGCAAGAGTTCTGATGATAGTGGCTATGATAGCAACCTCAATTTCAACGGTCTACAACGCTGTCCTCTATGTTCTGGTTCGTGAGGAACTCAGGTCTTGAAAGGAAAAAAGTTCACTGGGATTAATCCAGCGCGCGCGCGCGCATTAATCCAGTACATATAGCTGTTTAGTCTACGTGCACACGTGACACATATGTGCAGAATGCCACATGTTTTTGATACTAATAAGAACGCACGTTACAGTTAAATGAAGAAGTTATTCTCTATTGTTTTGTGAACATGCGGTCGAAAAGTGAAATACTAAGACCGTATCTAGTTCTACTCCTAGCACATGACCTCGTGACCTTCAGTAACAACCTGATAAACCCACTTCTCCCCATTTACGCGAAGCAAGTAGGTGCTACAGGAATATACATAGGATTCGTGGTCGCAAGTTACTCCATAAGCAGAATAGTCCTTGAGATACCAAGCGGCTACATCTCACTAAAGTACGGCTACTTTCTTCCCATGTCAACGGGTTTGCTATTAATGGCGGCAGGAAGCTTTCTGAGCGCGTACGCCGGACACACATTTCACCTTGCCATGGCGAGGATGCTAATTGGGCTGGGCAGCCCTCTCTTCTTCACCACCTCTCTAGGCTATATAGTCAAACTTTTCACAGCGAATCGCCGTGGCAGCGCATTAGGGATATTCAAAGCAATACAGAACATAGCCGGGATCTTGGGTTCAATAGCAAGCGGTTACGTTATAACCAGCATCGGGTTCAGGTTAAGTTTCATTGTTTCAGGGATTCTAGGCTCTGCAGCGTTGCTTGCACTAATATTACCATCAACACTGAGACGGGAACCTACTGTAACGTATGAGGATACTCAGCTTTCCTTTTCCGGGATGAGCAGCGTCTTCAGGAACAGGAACATTCTGATACTGTGCAGCGCAACCCTTGCAATGTTTCTGATGACCAGTGGAGTGGAGCAAACCATCTTCCCAATATACGCCAATGAACAGCTTGGCTACTCATACAAAGAAATAGGCTGGTTGAGCGGTGCTAGAGCCTTTGGATTTGTTATATCACTGGTAACGATGGGAAGCCTCTCTGATAGAATAAATCGCCGACCTGTAATGCTACTGGGACTCGGCTTGGGGTCAATAATGGTTTTTGGATTGAGCTTAACTGCATCCTTCATACCACTAATTGGTCTCTTCTTTGGGATAGGACTGTCAGTAGGTGCTTTCTGGGTGGTAGCTCCCATAGTAGCCGCTGAATCCTTAAACCCATCCCTCAGGGGAGTTGCCATAGGTACATACAAGACATTCTTCGACATAGGGTCAATACTGGGACCAATTGTGTTGTCATTGTTAACCGAGGCTTCAGGCTACACGGTTGGTTTCTATGTTGCGTCGGCTCTGCTAGCCATCAACATATTTCCGACGATAAATATTAGCGCGCGCGCAAACGTAAACGAATCGTAACCGATTGTACACGTAGAATTATGAGGGTTCAGGTCGGCTTCTTTCTACATCGTGACCGTAAAGCATGGTGAAATCATGAGTACCCTGGAAAGAGTAGTTCCCAGACATTAATCCCCCATCTACCAAGAAAACCTGTCCTGTCACCCATTCGGCCTCATCAGAGCATAGGAATAGAACCATATTTCCTATATCCGATGGAAGACCGATACGACCCAGAGGTACCTCTTTAAGGTAGCTGTTTTTGTATGCCTCAGATAGGTTCTGCTCATCCCTCTGAGCGGGAACATCGATAAGACCCGGAGCAACCGCGTTAACGTTTACGCCATACTGTGCTAGCTCCATTGCCGCCACTTTTGTGAGCATGTTAAGCGCCCTCCTTTTGATGCGCAGTGTGGCCCTGTTTTAACGCGCCCCATTACAGAAGCGACAGATGAGATGTTCACAATCTTGCCACCTCTACTTTGAGCAATCATCTGTCGACCTACATGTTTAGTTGTTAGAAAGGGCCCCGTTAACTGAACCTCGATCTGCCGGTCCCACGCCTCACGCTCCAGCTCAATCAATAATTTATGGGCGCTGACACCCGCGTTATTCACAAGAACATCGATCGAGCCAAACCAGTTTACAACCTGCTCAACCAATGTCTCCACCTGTTTCTCATCTGTTACATCGGTGGAAATTGACAGCGCTTGACCACTAGAGTCGATAATATCATTAGCGGTTCTGGATCCCGCTGAATCATTGATATCCGCCACGACAACACTAGCGCCTTCAGAAGCGAATTGTTTCGCAATGACTAACCCAATACCGTTACCAGCCCCGGTTACAATGACAACTTTTCCGTTAAATCGTTTCATATCTGTAATAGTTCGTACTCTTGGAGTGTTTAGTATTTTCTTTGGTTCTTGTTTAGTTAGGCACGCGCATACGATATTCTTTTATCAGACACTAGCTGTTTGTTGTTTTTGCAGTCTTGAATACCCGGCATAGTAACTATTTACACTTGCTAATATTTCTGGTTTCATCCCACTTCATGATACATGTTTACACCCAGCTGGTGCCGGCAATCCTTCCAACGGTGAAGACAGAGCTTGGAATAACCTTGTTTGAGGCCAGCCTCCTGCTTTCGGTTCCAATGATTGTACAGGTTCTTACTTATATCCCAGTGGGGATTGTTGCGGACCGGATTGGTTCAGAGCTTATTCTGATTAGTTTTTTGGTTACAGCAGCTGGGGCCTACATGATTGCATCATCAAATTCCCTATGGTTTCTTATGCTGGGTTCAGGAATGCTCACCCTTGGCTCTACGATATACCATCCCCCTAGCCTAAAAGCCAGCAGCATGGTAGAACCATCTAAGATGAATCTCGCGATGGGTGTTCATCTGGCAGGGGGTAGTTCAGGATTCGCTGCTGGACCCTTCGCACTGGGATTTCTAATGCCAAGGTACGGTTGGCGCTTCTCATTCTATATATGGATACCTGTAACCCTAGTCATCTCATTGCTCTCATACCTCTACCTAAGGAGGCAAGTTTCTGAGAGTGAAGAGGATAAAAGGAGTAACGATTTAAGAAAGGGTTTCAAATCGCTATTTACCAAGAGCTTCATCCTCATAATATCCGCTGGTGCCTTGATGGAGATAGCGATTATTAACCTCTCCAGCTTCATACCAACATATTTCCAAACCATCTTGGGAGTATCAGAGAGCTTATCAAGTTTTGTTTTTGGTCTGGGCTCACTTGTAGGAATAATAGGGGCGTTCCTTGGAGGCGTTCAAGGAAACATTCTAGGAATATACAGGGCGACAGCAGTAAATCTGGTTTTAATGACCTTAGCCATCGCAGTGGTACCGTTTATTCCATGGGCTACCATGATCATGGCAATCTTCGTTTTTTTCGAGAGCATGTTCACAGCGATCATGCCGTCATTAAATGCTATGATAGCTGAAAATAGCGAGATGGAAAACCGCAGCTTAGCTTTCAGTGTTTTCTTTATGACGGCAAACATTCTCGGGGCCTTTGCCCCGATTCTGACCTCAGTACTCGCGGAGACCTATACTCTTCAAGTAGTTTTTCCCATGTCAGTAGCCATATTACTCCCTGCCATAGCCCTGGTTTTTTATCTGTACAGAAAAAACATACAACACTAGTGTAAACGTATGATAGTTACAAACGTTTACACATGCATGTTTTTTTCGCGCGCGCTCCTCTATAGTAACCCGATAAATCTCCAATAGGGTAGTCCAAAGGCTATAACCAGTATAGTAGAGAGGATGCTAAGTATAAGGCCATATTTAACCATCTCCCACTGGGTGAAGTACCCTGTTTTATAGAAGACAATGTTGGGTATTGTGTTAATTGGGAAAACCACAGCAATTGGTGTCATAAAAGCTAGAGGGATAGAAGCATATTGAGTCTGTATCCCCTGAAGGGTCGTCAGCGAAATAGCGAGGGGCACCATAACCGTCGCATATACTGTTGTAGAAGTGAAAACGATGTGCAGAAGCATCGATATCACAATCAAAGAAACAATAAACTGACTTGATGAGAGGCTGGATAAGTTTAACATATTGAAAAATCCTGTCGCTGCGGGGTCCAAAGCCTGCCATTTAGTGATAGCTCTCGCCAGAAATATACTGGCTGCAAACAAGGATATTGAGCCCCAAGGAATATCCCCTGCGAACCCACCTATTTTAATGACTCCTATATTTGGTAGAAACAGAGTGAGAGATAAAACCAGGCTTATCAACCCAGAATTTAAACCATGGACCCTTTCAGTTACCACCAGAATCAGGGAAACGGTGAAAATTACCAGTACCAAAAGCTCTTCCCTGCCTAGGGGAGGTAGTTCACTCCTCAAAGAGGTGATGTGCATCCTCGATTCATTGGATTTCCTAACCTCCGGATTGAACATCAGCCTACATAAGAGCCACGATACCAGCAACAGGACAAAGGTTAAGGGAAAAGCCATTCTAAGCCACTCAACCCAACCCAGATTTATTCCTGAATAAGATTCAATAAAATTCGCGGAGATAGGGTTCGGAACCGTGGCTGTTAAGAAGCCTGTAGAGCAAATATTGTTAGCAGCCATAGCCATCAACATTACAGCGGCACCGTATTTGCTCCGACCTTTATCCACTTTGAAAGCCTCAACAAGGTTGACGCAAATGGGTAGTATCAGAAACGCTTTCGCCGTCGTGGAAGGGGAAAGAGGGGAGATAGCCAAGCTGGCGATGGCAACCGAAGCCACTATTCCGCTGGGATCGCTTCTCAGACCCGACACAATCCATAAGGCCAACCTACGGGCTAAACCCGAGACTTCCAAGCCCTCAGAAAGAATAAACCCTGATATAATGATCCAGAATCCACTACCTCCATAGGTACGGAACATGGAATTCACAAACTGGTTTATCCCGATTGATGACTCATAAAAGGACAGTGTGATAATAACCAGAATCGACGAAAGAAAATGGCTCCGGGGAAATAAACTCCACAAAACAAGGCTTAAGAAAACAATGCCCAGCACCCTGTATTGCATCGATAAAGTATTGGCAGCCAGAATATATCCGAGAAAAATTAGGAGAATTAAGGCTGATTCTATTTTCAGATTGTTCCAATTGCGGGTGCTTATCATTCAGAGTGTTATCGATGAAGTGTTATTTAATGGGTTATCCGAGCAGAAGGGAGTGCCTTCTCACCATGTCTGAAAGCACCACTATGCCCACTAGTCTCCCCTCATCCTCAACCGGAAGCCTGGTGATATCGTGTTCCCTCATAATCTCGCGTGCCTCGGCTATTGAATCGTCTATATTTACCGTAATAACTGGTGTTGTCATAACTTCGTATATATTTGTATCATAATCAAGTTTCTCGGCGACAACCCTATGGACGATATCCTTCAAAGTGATAATACCCTCCACCTGATCACCCCAAGCAACAATGAGACATTCAACATCTCTTTCAACCATCAGTTTAGCAGCATCATAAACACTCCTGATAGGGGTTATCGTTATCACAGGCTCGGACATAATTGAGCTAACAGGCGGCATATCAATATCATAGGTCGCATTCAATAAAATATTATCATCTAAATTGAGTGAAATGAGCTCGTATATGTGCGGGGCGCACGCGATTATGTGAGAGTTCCTGTTTAAATGCTGGTTAGCTGGGCGACTTTTTTCGCCCAACTGTGTATTGCATCGAAATCTCGCGTATCGTAGCGTCCTGGTTCTGTTTCTTTTAATCCTGCTTCTTCAAGTTGAGGTTTGAGTGATGACATGGTCCTTCTTAAGATCCAAGACATTTTGTTGAAGTCGTAAACGCCTCCAAATAAGCCTAATGCAATAGGTTTTTGATTGTATTTGGCAGCTTTTTGCTCCAAGTAATTAGTACGTGCATCTTGGATTTCCCTTGTTTTTTCTTCACCTTCACTTAAGGGGTGAGCAGCCCCGGAGCTAACAAAAATTGCTAGTTTCCTTTGTGATAGTTCTTGTTGAAAGTTTTCAAGGTATTTCTCAGACTCATTCGTCCACCTCCCCATTTGGATTCCACTGCCCACAATTACTAGTTCATACTCGTCTACGCTCTGTATTTTCTCGTTTTTTGCATTGATCACTTTGACTTCAAATCCTTCTTGGCGAAGGGACTCTGCAATTAACTCAGAGGTGTCGGCGGTTGCTCCGTTGCGGGTGCCATAGATTATTAATGCCTTGACCATGTTGTTCTAACTCGTTCATTGGGAGTGAATATCAACATTACTGAAGCTACCTTACTTCACTCGGTGTGTTATATTTGCAGTGTTCTAGCTTCAAGAATTTCCTTTGCTAGATTGGGTATTTCTTCTTTAAGTTGACCAAGGGTTAATTTTTCATCTTGAACTGGTATCAACCATTCCCCTTCATCTTCTATCAGGACAAAGGCTAGTGGGTTGATAAGTAATCCAAGAAAAATGGGTTTTCCAGGGGATGTATCATCTGCTTGATTGCTTGTGAAATTAGTCCTCTCTATTATTGGGATGAGTGTTCTGTTGTTCAATCTAATTGGTTTACCAGTGACTTTCCTGGATGTCTTTCCGAATTTTTGGAGTTTCTTACTTTGCATCGTCTTCCCTCTTTTACTTTTTTCGCGCGCTTCGCACAAGGTTTCTGAAATCTTTTTTCAAGAACAATCGCAGTATTGGAATAAGGATCATAATAATGCTTAGAGTGATTCTGCCCCGAATTGAGGCGTTGTAAACCTCTTCAGAGAATACTGGTGTCAGCTCGATGCTTCCAACGGAGATTAGAGAGTGATAGACCTGTCTGAGGGGGTAAAATAAGGCACAGAGCATACCTGTTTGAAATGGATCAGGTAATCCCACTTTGATCCTTGCATCCAGCTCCCTCAAGTGGATATGGCTTAAAATGGCTTTCAATGCTCTTATAAAGGGTTGTAAGAGGCCTCGGGATGATGTAAAACTGCGTAAACGGTCAAGTATAGACCTATAGTCGGTTTTTTCCTCTTTTTTTTCTTCCTCTTTCTCAGCTTCTTCGTCTATTTTTGAAGTGTAAATGGGAATTGAGAATAGAAAAAGTCTGAAAAGATTCCCTCCTGGCCCAAAGGTAATTGAGGCCTCCAATAGTCCGATAAGAATGCTGAAGGCGATCAGGGCCTCATACAGTGTACCTTCAGTTGAGACCTTGAAGGAGAACTGAAAGGGAAGCACTAAGATTAATATCAGTATTGAAAATAGGATTAGAATTATGATTGCTAATATCTGTAACAGGTAAAATATGCTCAAAGCTTTTCAACAGCGCGAAGGCGCAAAGGATTATTCTTCGGTCTTTTCTTCAACGCTTTCTTCTGGTTGCTTTTCCTTCATTTTCGAGATAGCCCCCACAGCCTTCTCGATAATGTCAGGAACACGGCTAGGTGCCTTCAACTGAAGTACCTGCACACCTTCCGGACCTGGGATGTCTTTGAAAACAGCTATAACGGCGACGGGTTCAATAGCTCCTCCGCCTCCTCCCCCCTCACCTGTTCCTCCCTCTCCCTGTTTGGTTCCACCGCTTCCAGAGCCTAAGCCAACAGTGAGTTTTGTTACAGGGATAAGCACTTTATCCTCCTGGACTATTGGTTCTCCGACGATGCTATCCGAGGAGATCATCTTGGATAATTCATCCAGGAAGGTTCTGACATATGATTCAGCCATATATTATCGTTCATAGTGAAAACACGATTGAATATAATCCTTTACGTATGGGAATGATTAGTAAAGAATTCATCAGTTATACAAGGATTTTAGGTTGGAAAGCACACCTTCCCATGCCTTGTTATGCCACGTTCTAGCTTCAGCCCACTCTGCACCTTCACCCCAGCCATTGTGTTCGACTTTTACCTGTGTGGTATCATCTATGGCTACGAAGTCAACGCTCACAGAGGTTAAGTTACCTGGGTTGTTCATGGTGTCCCCAAATTCGTCAGGCCCTTTCCAGGTAAAGGCAAGGGTTTTCAGTGGGTTGAAGACGGTAATTTTGCAGCCTTTTGTTGATTGATGATCATGGTTTTCAGGGTCGAAGAATAACTCATAGCCCCCACCCAGTCTCGCGTCGATGTTTGCCTCTGGAGAAAACCACTCTGTGATTTTTTCCGTTTTGGTCCAAGCATCCCAAACAACGTCGACAGCTCCTCTTAGTATTAGTTTGAATTTCAGTGACTCAACCACACCTGATTCATCCTTCAAGCATTCACATGCTCACGAGTATTATTTTAGGTATTTAGTCTTGTCCGTTATCCCAGATTCAGTGAATGCCTTTTTCCTGTTGTTACATGATTCACATTCTCCACAGTGGGTTGGGCCTTCTGTGTAACACGACCATGTTAATTCATATGGGACACCCAGCTCTATACCTTTCTTGAGTAGCTCTTTTTTTGGCTGTTCCCCAAATGGAGCGTCTATTAGGATTGGTAGCTCTGTACCAAGCTGCGCAGCCTTCTCAAATGCTTTATAGAATTCTTTCCTACAGTCTGGGTAACTATTTTCATCCGACGCGTGTGCGCCATAAAATATGTGGTTTGACCCCATTGAGGCCGCATATGCAACAGCAATAGCAATGAAAACTCCATTCCTGAAGGGAACTATAATGGGCTCAGTAAATTCGCTTGTTAAAGGAATGGATTCGTCAACCAGCGAAGTAACTCCCTCGTAGATAGTCTTCAGCTCTGAAAGATCAATGATCAGGTGCTCTATGCCCAGTTTCTCGGTGATCTTGGCTGCGTGCTGGATTTCAACTTTAGCTAATTGGCCATAATCAAAGGTAATTGCATATACTTCATAGCCTCGGTCTTTAGCCCAATAAGCTACAGTACTTGAGTCTGTGCCACCACTCAGTATAACAACACATTTTTCACTCAATAATTCCACCACTCATATCTTGACTCCAATAGTCTGAAAAGAACCGAGCCGATTCCGTTTATGATCTGTTCACTAATAACTAGTCCGGGTAGCGTTGCCAAAATTGGTAGACCAAATAACTGGTTTAGCATCCAACTAACACTCATAGGGATGACGACTGCGATGACTACTCCGGTCACAAAATAATTATTTTCGAAAGGCTTTGCTGCATAGTAACCCAGTATTCCCGCTATAAAACTCATCAAAGGCATGAACAATAGCTCGTGGAAGCCCGCAAAAGGGCTGAAAAAGTTAGCTATCAGGACTCCGATTCCATATCCTACAGCTAGTATCTGTTTCTTTGCTATCCCGGGCCTGATCACTCCAGCAATCCTAAACTGGATAGCATAGAAAGAGAAGGGTGCAAATACAATTACCAAGGCTACGTATAGGGCGCTAAAGATAGCAACTAGCGAAATGTCTCTCGTTCTTATCTCCAAACTATACCTCCCAACTCCGGGGTTTTTAAAGCGGAACGGGTGGGAGGACCACTCACCCGCTTTCAGAGAATATTAGTTAAATAATTAAAAAAGCTATTCATANNCGACATTTTTGGGTGGTTCTCCATGGAATGCATCTGCCTTTGAGACGGGATTATTGTTTATTCTTCTCCATGACGATATTTGTCCTATATGTGTTAGTGTATCACATAGGGGTCCATTGATGAGGTTCCAAAGAGGGAACTCTCCAACTTCACCAGGGACAGGGTATTTTCTATCAGCTAGGTACCCATCATCGTGAAATGTTAAAGAGTTCCTCGTTCTTGAAATGGTGTCAAGGGTTGATCGTCTTATCTCGATTAAGCAGGTAGGTTCACGCAGTTTTTGAGAAGGATTATCTCCCTTTCTATCGCCTTCACCATTTATGAAAACCTCTATCAAGTTTGTTAACTCATTAATATGTTCAAGAACCTCCCAGATGTTCATGCTGGTTTCACAGGGTTGGAACCACATGTCTTCCTTGTTTAAGCCTTCTGTTGCCCATCTGTACCTGAAACCAATACTATCTAGCAGTCTAATGAGAACAGAGGTTGCAGAGATTTCAGCTGGTGGCTCTGGGATCCGGAGGTACGGCATTTCACTCATGATATTCATAACATTCTCGGGCCATGACTTAATTAGAGTTAATGACTTGAAGTTTCAATAACCCATAAAAAAGATCAAGTTGAAGAGAACACGACAACGATGGTCCGTCCGCGCGCGCTGCTAACAGACCTCTACATGCTAACCATGGATGCAGCTTATCTGGATAACGAAAAAGCCGATGACTTAGCATCCTTTGAAATGTTCATACGCAGTCTACCAAAAAACTGGGGGTACTTCATAGCCGCTGGAATCGATGAAGCCCTTGAACACATATGCAACATGCAGTACACCGAAGAGGACATAAAATATCTGGAAGAAACAGGGCTCTTTAAACCAGATTATCTGGAGTTTCTTGCCGACTACAGGTTTACAGGAGATATCCACGCAGTTAGGGAAGGAACACCATTCACAGCTGAAACCCCAATTATACGGGTTAATGCAAAGCGCTCACAGGCTCAAATGGTGGAGCCACTTCTACTTAATATAGTTAATTTCCAGACCATGATAGCCTCCAAGGCAAGCAGGGTTGTCAACGCTGCAGGGAACGCTGAGGTAATTGACTTTGGCCTGAGGAGAGCTCACGGCGGTGAAGCGGGGATTAAGGGCGCACGAGCCGCCTATTTGGCTGGGGCCATCGCCACAAGCAACGTGGAGGCAGGTAAATTGTATGGGATACCTATCTCAGGTACCATGGCCCACAGTTTCATTATGGGGTTTGAGGAAGAGATTGACTCTTTCAGGGCGTTTTCTAAGACTTTCCCAGAGAACTCAGTGCTGCTTATTGACACATATGATACACTGGATGGGGCGAGGAAAGCGGCTGTTGTGGGTAAGGAAATGGAGGCTGAGGGGAATAAATTGCTGGGGGTGAGGCTTGACTCCGGTGAGTTGGAGGACTTGGCTCAAGATGTAAGGGTAATCCTGGACGATGCAGGCCTAGAATATGTCAAGATAGTGCTCAGCAGCGACTTGAACGAGTATAAAATTGACGAGTATACTCGTGATGGTGCCCCTGTGGATTATTACGGTGTAGGTACTGAGATGATCACCGCGAAGCCTGTTGCCGCCTTATCAGGAGTATACAAGCTTGTTGAGGATGAATTTGGGCCGAAGATCAAGCTCTCCGAGAGCAAACGAACGAATCCGGGTAGGAAACAGGTGTACAGGGTTATGGATGGCGACAATTATCAGTATGACGTAATGGAGCTTGAAGGGAAGCCCTCTGAGGGAATACCTCTTATGACAGAGGGTGTAAGGGATGGAAGAGTACTGAGAAAAGCCCTACCATTAAATGATGTAAGGGATTATTGTCTTGACTGTGTTTCCAAGCTACCAGCTGAGGTTAAGAAAGTGTACGTGGAGAAGCCATACCAGCTGCGAATTGGTCTCGAGCTTCTAAACCTCACCGAGAGACTTGTTAAGAAGTATTCAAATGGAGAATGAAGATTATGGATGATGTTGTTTTCTGGGTCGTTGATACTCAAATAGACTTCATTGAACCAGATGGAAAACTCTATGTTCCCGGTGCAGAAAAGCTGAAGACTAATCTTAGGCATCTGACAAAGTTGGGAGTTGAAAGGGCTCGACTATGCGGGTCTGTCGACGCTCATCTCCCCAATGACCCTGAGTTCGCCGACTGGCCTGAACACTGCGTCTACGGCACCCCAGGGCAACACAAAGTGACTGAGTCCTTTAGTGAAGGTATGTTGTTCATACCTTCAGTTCGATTAACAAAGAACCAGTTATTGGAGGCAGCGGATTACAGGGGTCAGGTTATTTTTGAGAAACAAGATATTGATGTAAGGACAAATCCAAACGTGAAGCCTTTCATTGAGTTGATTAAGCCCGATCTGGTGGTGATTTACGGTTTTGTTTCTGAGATATGCGTGGATAATGCTGTAAAACTGTTTGCCAGCGACCTACATTATGAAACAGTAGTAGTGTCAGATGCCATAAAAGAGCTGGATAAAACGGAGTCTGAATCATGCAAGTCTAACTGGATTGAGCTCGGAGTCAAACTAATGAATACCAGCGAAGTTGAGAGCCTATTAAACCGAATTTAATATGCAGCAAGAATTACTGGTTCCACCAATAATTTGTTCTTGCAGGATACCAGCCCTCAAAGATAAGGTCATTCTTCGAAGAATCCGACCATATTGATACTTTTATATCATAGAATTTAACATCTGAAATGTTCCGTATAGTAATTGGTTTAAAAAAGTACATAGACGTGCGCGCGCGCACTGGTGAACTCCCAACCTGGTAGTTTCATCCAGTCCATTTCACCAATGACTAGGATGCTAGCACCGATGTAAAAGGACCTTTTTTCATTGTGATTGTTCTTTAATAATACTTGGAGACAAACAGTATCCCCTTCAGAAATTTCTGATGGAGCGTTCAAATCCAAAACCGTTACCTGTGCATGCGAACTTGCATTAAAAATGGTAGAACCTATAAGAGAAATCAGGATTATTGCGAAAATAACTATAATTATGTTGCCTTTACCCATTACATTAACCGATTGTGCAAGTGCCCATTACTCGTATTCTATCGATTAATAAAAACATAGTCGCAAACGCGTGCATATTTAACATGAAGAGATTAAAAATTGTCATTCGTGCAATTGTATTACATTAGGACCATTTGTTCGCGTGAATATCCCAATTAAAACGTGAAATTAATAAATCTCTAAGGCATCCAGATAGATTTAGGTGAGTCTGGATACGGTTAAACAGGAACTAACCAGTCAGGAGGGTTTCGAATGAATATCGGTTTAATTCTATTCAGCCTAACTGCTGGGATTCTTGGGGGGCTGGTGGTTTTACTGTTTCGTTGGACGTATGTTAAGATAAAAAAGATGATAGGTGGAGAGGATAATACCTACATTGCACTGGAGGATTGGGCTGGTTCAAGGGTCTATTCTTGTAGCGAGTTATTGGAGGACAATACATGTGCCTTAGGCTATGAAGGGTGCTTAAAGTGCCCGGTTTTTAAGTATAAACTTTTACAAACCTCCAGCAAGTTCCGAAACCACAATCTACCGTAATTAGAGCGTGCACACCTGCGTGTGCACAAAACGTTTTTAGAACCTGGCTGTTTCATTGTGTAAATATTCATAGGATAGTTGGCATGAGAACCATCAAGGAAAGGCTAGGATATTTAACTCCAAATATACGAGTGTTGACAGTTACTCAAATCTTTGGGATGTTCTGCCGCAGAATGGTGTTTCCCTACGCAAGCCTATTCATACTGGCGGTGGGAGGAAACGCCTCCCAAATAGGTGTCGTGAACAGCCTTCAACCCCTGGCCGGGTTACTCATGTTTCCAGTGTCCGGATACATGACAGACCGAACTGGNNGACAATGCTCCTTTATATTTTCGCCCAGAGTTGGGTGTGGATTGCATTAGGGGCCTTGTTACAAGGATTCATGGTGTTCCAGTTCCCCCCTATGTCAGCCATAGTGGTTGACAGCATAGAACCACAGAACAGAGGTGTTGGAGTAGCTACCATGAATATGCTAGCTACCGGTTTCTCCATTTTCAGCCCATATGTTGCCGCTTTGATAATAGAGTTCTACGGTACAAACTTTGGAATAAGGGTTCTGTACCTTTTCTTGGGGATATCCAATTTCATTGGAGCCATTCTAGTTTTCAAATTTTTAAGGGAGACAATGGACATGAGCGAGCGTACAAGAACGGAGTTTAGTTTGGTCGCGATACTAAAAGAGTCATATGGAGGTATCCCCGAGCTTGTCAGCAAATTACCAAGAAGCGTCAAAGCCATGGGGGTGCTGCTTGGGATGGGTTTGATCGCAAATGGCGTGTCTAGTCCCTTTTGGGTAGTATACGTTACCGAGGTTATAGGAATCTCGAAAATTGATTGGGGATTAATTCTCCTAGTTGAAACTGTTCTAGTCACCCTTCTATCAATCCCATTCGGAGTACTAGCTGACAGATACAGCAAGTCGAGATTATTACTGATCACGGTGATACTGTCGCTTATATCCATGCCAACCATAGCAATTGCTGGAAACTTTGTTCAGGTACTAATGATTCGACTAGGAGTTGGCATCGCTCGAGCGGTTTTCATGTCTACTGGCGCGGCGTTGATGGCTGACTTTGTGCCCCGAGAACACAGGGGTAGGGTAATGGCGGCCATTGGGAGTGGAAGATACATGCTTGGGGCGGCAGGGGGTGGAACAGGTGGGCCCGGTATGGGTTATTTGTTTACGTTACCGGTGATGTTCTCCTCAATAGTAGGTGGGATACTTTACTCCCTTAACCCCCTATATGTTTGGCTTGTGGTTGGCGGAACGATAATTGTACAGTTATTAAGCCTAGCCCTTTTTATTCGCGATCCTGAGAAAGCTGAACACTAGCTTGCATAAGTAAAAAAAGGGGAAAGATTTTGATTACTCTTTTGGATCCTTTGTTTAAGGTAGAGAGTTTACCATCTCAATCATTTCTTCAGGGGTGAACCCTCTAAGGGATTCGGTCCTGCCCAAACCTAAGCTAGCGTAGCTGAGCAATGTTTCAGACATTGCTTCAGCATTGGGTGCATCATATAAAACAACGGCGTCGTATTTTCCCATGGTGGTACAATATTTGATCGAATTGTACGCATTGGGATTGCGCGCGCGCAATCATGCTTTTCAGAAGAACCTTGAATATTATCTGTTTCATGGATGTAAAAGATTTTTGTAACACATTTTTCACAAACGGGTTACCTTCTGTTATCCACATATACTGGGTTCGTGCCGAGGGATATTGTTAGGTAATAGCTGTATCCCCTTCCCCTTATAGTAGTCCTGAAGCCCATCTGATTCAGCTCCTCAATTATACGCTTTTTCTTCTCCAAAGGGATCCTGTTCTCATCCAGCAAGACCTTGAACCCCTCGTCCAGCCGTTTAGGAGGTATGAGGAAGAAACCGTTTCCAAGTCCTAGGTCGCCGAGGTCGTGGTTTTCGCAGAGATGGTTGATAAGCTTCACAGCAAGGTTCTTATCTAGAAGGAAAGAAACGTCTAGCTCTTTCATTTTTCTTTTTCAATACCATTCAGCGGAATTAGTCGGGTTTGAGTGCTTCCAGAGCCTCGCTTATCATGGCCTCAGTCTCAGGGTCATGGTTTAACAGCAGCTTGGATAATGATCTATGGAGAATCATTGCCTGCTCTCGCTCACATGTGTTCATGTTAGCATTCTTTGAATGATTAAACATTGGTTTCAACCTATGTTTCCTGTTTAAAACTTTGACCGAGACTACCGTAGCAGAGAGAGCACGGTGAAAAACTAGATGAGTGTGTTATTCTTTAAAGTATTCTTTGAACATCCTTCTTTCGGCTGCCCGGATTATCTCTGATAAAGTAGAAACGGATATATCGAGTTCTTGAGCCAGTCTCGTGGAATCCATCTTCCTAGGGAAGTCAAAGTAACCTATGTCTAAAGCTTTCCTAACGACTTCTTCCTGCCTCTTCGTTAAAACTCCCCTGACCTCCAGTTTTACAATCCTTTCAATCCTGAAGTTGACATTGAGGAGCTCAAGGTCTTCAATTATGGTTCCCAACTCTTGGTTGACAGTTACCAGCAGCCACTTCATCCATCCCTTGATTATCTCTACGGGGAAGACTAAGAAGGATTTTGAGGAGATGAGGACTTCACAGGCAGGGCAGTGCACCACCTCCACTGTCAGAAAAGCCTCCCCCTGTTGACGGTTTTCTACTGTTACATTCCCTACGGATGGGTGAGTCTTGATCTCAGCTATGGCTTTTTCGATTTCGGAGTCACCTCCCTTGAGCTCGACAAGCCCCCACCCCCTCTCTTCAGTTTGTCCCCCCACTCTGCATGAGACGTCTAGATTATACTTCTCGGTGACTGGTGTGACCCATAGTCCGGGGATCCGAAGTGCAAGAAGAGCCTCTATCAAGTAACCCTACCAGTGTAAAGACCGTACCCAAGATATTTCTGACTTTCTTTGAACAGCTCCCTCATCCCTTTCATCCTTTCTCTAGGTACAGGTTCAAAGAATATTTTGTACATAGCTTTTAAACCCTTAAGGATTCCCTCATTCATGAACAAATCTCTGATCTCGAAGGCTAAATCCCTCAACTCAGATGAGACTCTTACTATTCCGGCACTGTGAAAAAGGGTGGACCACTCCTCATGCTCGGCTGCGTTAATGGAAGCAGAGCATAGGACTTTCTGAACCATATTTATAATAGAGCTTGGCGGCTCCTGTTTCCAGGCAAGCTCAACCGCACCAATAAAACCCCCTGGCTTTACAACCCTGGTCAGCTCCTGCAAAACCCTTCTCTTATCGGTGAAGACAAGAACCGCCTGGCATATCGCCCCATCAAACATATCATTTTCGAAGGGTAGTTCATGGGCATCAGCATACCTGAAAGTAACCCTGTTTTCATGGATTTTGTTAATACTCGCTTCTGCCATGTGCAGAAGCTCTCTATCCACATCTACTCCAAGTACCCTGCAATCGAACTCTTTCACTAAACGAGTTGCGCTGGTGCCGCTTCCACACCCTACATCTAAAACCGTCATGCCCCTCCTCAATCCACACATCCTGGCTAGATCAAGTGTTGATTGTAGACCCCCCGGGTGGAGGACCTTCAACCCCATATCTTTGGCCATGAATTGGAAGGTATCACATTCATCTGGTCTACATAAATTGTCAGAGACCTCTTCTAAGCCTTTCATCATACCATCTCTATAAGTAAAAGTGGGATAGATGTTCTCCCGAAGACTTTAGGGAGTTGAAAGCATTCCTTGAACTCGCTTGCGTGCGTGTATACGCAAAATCTTCTTAAACTTTGGAATATATAGTTTAAACGGGGTAAATAGCGTGAAAAAGGGAGTTTCAGCTATTATTGTATGTTTTTTCCTTGTTAGTACTATTATGTTAGAGGGTGCTGTGGCTAACCCTGTTGAAAAAATTGATGTTATTGTGGGGTTCAAGGGTAGGCCTAACGTTGAACTTTTACATGCGGAAGGAGGAGAGATCAAACGCTCTTATAAAATAATAACGGCTGTGGCGTGTTCGCTGCCTAAAAAGGCGATAAAAGCCCTGGAAAAGAACCCTGCTATTGCCTATATTGATAAGGACTATGAGGTCTCCATCGTTGAAAACCCTAACGACCCAAGGCTCTCTGAGTTATGGGGTTTAGATAATACGGGTCAGACTGGGGGAACTACTGATGCGGACATCGATGCCCCTGAGGCCTGGGACATCCAGACAGGCAGCAGCGATATTGTCATCGCTGTGATAGATACCGGGGTGGAATACAGCCACGTGGACCTGTCAGGGAACATGTGGATGAACCCAGGGGAGATTGCCAGTAACGGTGTGGATGATGATGGTAATGGCTATGTCGATGATGTATATGGCTGGGACTTTTATAACAACGATAACAACCCCATGGATGATCACAGCCATGGGACACACTGTGCGGGCACGATAGCCGCACTGGGTAACAACGGGATTGGCGTCGTGGGTGTGAACTGGGAAGCAAAGGTGATGGCTCTAAAGTTTCTGAGTGCCAGTGGTTCAGGAGACACATCAGACGCGGTCGCAGCTATTGAGTATGCTACCATGATGAAGCAGGTGTATAATATCCCTGTAATTGCACTCAGCAACAGCTGGGGAGGAGGAGGTTTCTCCCAGGCCCTTGAAGATGCGATAACAGCTGCTAATAGTGAGGGGATACTGTTTGTTGCCGCTGCAGGGAATAATTATGGTTCAGATAACGACGTGGTACCCTACTACCCTGCATGTTACGATGTGCCCAACGTTATAGCCGTGGCAGCCACCGATCACAACGATAACCTGGCATCCTTCTCCAACATTGGGGCATCAACGGTGGATCTTGGGGCTCCCGGTGTTAATATTCTAAGTACAGTCCTGAGTAACGGCTATGGTTCCAAAAGCGGGACCTCAATGGCGACACCCCACGTGTCAGGAGTCACAGGGTTAATTAAAGCCCAGTTTCCCGGACTAACAAGCAGTGAGATAAAAGCTCGAATACTGGGTGCTGTGGATCCAGTTTCATCTTTACAGGGAATAACCCTTACAGGAGGAAGACTGAATGCCTTAAACGCGCTTGAGGTGGACACGGCACCCCCTGCGCCAGTTGATGACCTCGTAGCGGGTAACTCTACATCCAGCACAGTAACATTGACATGGACTGCAACCGGTGACGACGGAACAGTTGGATCAGCCAGTTCATATGACGTCAGGTACTCCACATCACCCATAACAGAAGGGAACTGGGATACTACAGCCCAAGCAGCCAATGAACCAGTACCTGGGCTACCAGGCTCTTCTGAGACCTTTATCTTGACAGGGTTGTCCGATGGTACGACCTACTATTTCGCATTGAAGGTTATTGATAACGTCGGCAACCCATCAGGATTATCAAATTCCGCTTCTGAAACCACAACTACCCCAACGGTATTATTTTTAGATGACTTTGAAAGTGGAGTGGGCGGATGGAGCCACTCAGGAATAGGGGATAACTGGGAACTAGGTAACCCAACATCTGGTCCCGGCTATGCCATTTCGGGAACAAACGCGTGGGCCACTAACCTAGATGGAAACTATGGCATCGATTACATGCTCACACACTTGGTATCCCCTTCCATTGACTTAGAGGGGGTTACATCAGCACAGTTATCATTTTATCACCATTACCACACGGAGAGCTACTGGGATGGTGGAATCGTGGAGATATCCCCCAATGGAGGCGTTTCATGGGTACAAATAACTCCTGAGGGAGGATACCCTGAGGATGCCCTGTCAAGTTACAACACACTGGGCCCGGTGCCGGCGTATAGTGGTTACTCCGGTGTCGCATGGTATAAGGCAGTCTTTGATATCTCGAGCTACGTTGGAAGCAGTAACGTAAGGATCCGCTTCAGCTTCGGAAGCGACTACTCTGTCAATTATTACCCTGGTTGGTATATAGACCATGTAAAAATACAGGGAGACCTAGCGGAGCCAAATACACCACCTATAGCAGATGCCAGTGGCCCGTATACTGGTGTTGAGGGCACGGCAGTGACATTCGATGGCTCAGAATCCTACGATCCCGACGGCGATCCACTGACCTATAGCTGGAACTTCGGCGACGGCTCAACAGGAACCGGGGTAAGCCCATCCCACGCCTATACAGCCGGTGGAAGCTACAGCGTCAGCCTGACGGTTAACGATGGCAAAACCTCATCGTCAAACACAACGACGGCTGAGATTTCTGAGGTTAACGATCCTCCTGAAGCAGATGCTGGATCTGATCAAACAGCTGATGATGCTGACGGGGATGGCTACGAAACGGTAACCCTGGACGGGACGAGCTCTTATGACCCTGATGGAAGCATTGCAGCATACGTATGGAAGGAGGGGGCTACGGTTCTTGGTACTTCTTCAGTGTTAACCATTGACTTTGCTGTTTCGGATTCACCACATACAGTGACAATTACCGTTACAGACAACGGCGGATTATCAGACACCGATGACGTGATCGTTACGATTAACCCAAATCAAGAGCCAGTAGCTGATGCCGGGTCTGACCAATCAGTTTCTGAAGGCGAGACAGTATATTTCGATGGTTCAAGTTCCTATGACATTGACGGAACAATAATCTCCTATGATTGGGACTTTGGTGACGGCTCAACAGGAACAGGCGAGACACTAACCCATTCCTATTCAACTGCTGGAATCTACGATGCATTCTTAACGGTAACAGATGACGGGGGAAGTAGCAGTAGCGACACTGCAACAATCACGGTTAACCCGGCCCCGACACCAAGCAATACACTCCATGTGAGGGAAATTACATTCACATATGAGTCAAAGTCCAACCGAAGATGGGCAAGGTACAGGGTCACAGCCAGTGTTCATGTATTTGATAATGAACATCCTATCGAGGGAGCGGAAGTATCAGGATACTGGAGTAAACCCTACACCAGCGATGTGCAAACCATTATAACAGATAGTAATGGGGTAGCCATGTTCCAAAGCAACTATGTAAAGAACGGAGGAACATTCACCTTCAACGTGGTCGACGTAACAAAGGTAGGATGGGGGTACGACCCCTCAAGCAGCGTAACTAGTGATTCGATAACTCTCCCTTAAGCCTAAAATGGACGCATGGTGCACGCACGAGCGTCCCAAAAAAAAAGGGATTTTTTACCTGAAGTCCTCTGAGTCGACCTTAGTCATTGGGTAGACGCCTTCTGTAGGCATCCCCGACTTTTCTATTACTTTTTTAACTGTTTCGAGGTCTATTCCATTCCACTCGCAGAGTATCTTCACTATTTTACCTTCTTCGTTTAACTGAGCCCAACTGGAAATCCAGTAAGCATCAGCTGTGCAAAGTGACTTTGCTTTCTTCCCAAGGGGAGTAGCCTCTTCCATAGTTGCTGGACCAGGTAATGGATGAACTGCTAAGAATTTCGGCAATCCTATCTCCGAGTCTAAAATTATTTTTTGATTATATAACACCTTGCGTGCCGTTTACAGGATTGTGAACATGCTAAAACTCGATATAGGCGCGCGTACGCATTAATAGTTAATGATAGCTTGTGCTCGCGTGCTTTTTTTAATCCGCGCGCGCATGAAAAAATGATTATTTACGAAGTATCATTTACTTCCTGACTAATGACCCGATTAAGGCCTGAAAAACTGCATGTAAATAGAAGAATTGAGGAGAGTCAACAGCTCCCACGCAGATATACCTTAACCCATTCAGACTTCACAGGAGATCTTCATCTTACAGTGGCGGGTGAATACGATAAGAAACAGGTGTCAGGATTGTATACACGAATAATGCGTGATGAAGTTTTAGCAGAATGGAGGATGCAGGAGGGCACCCCAATTCTCCATATTTACTGTCATGTAGCTGGTGGACTAGTTTTTGGCGGAGAAAGTATGCGTGAGGGGATTTTTAGAAGGGAGATGCCACTGGTTCTAGAGGCTATAAGAGAAGGTGATTCTAAATTCTTCAACTTAAACCCTGAATTTGATGAGGCCTCGATTTTGATACATTTCCAGAAATCTGGTGAAGATTACAAGATTGAAAGATTTGGAAAACCATCTGATTATAAATTAAACAAATAGATACATGTTCAAGACTTTAACACGTAACTATGCATGCACGCGTTAATTTTGTGTCCATTCCAATAATTCGACGCTAGAAGGAATAATCTGATAGGAGAAGCCTCCAAGATGTCCATAGGTTCCTCCATGATTATACTCACCCTGAATTCTTAATTTCCCAAATCTTTCTTCCGGACCCATCATATCTTGTTTATTAAGAGAATCGTAAACTTCTCTAGGCACTCCTCCTTCAACCCATATCATCAGGCCTCCAGGTACTAGATGGTTTTCAGCCCTCCCTGAAGCCTCTAACCTCTCACATAATACGATAACTTCCCATCCCTGGAAGAAAAAACCCTCAACTATTATTTTACGCCCGTTAAATTTTTGAGGATTGCTGGTCAAATCCTCAAAGTTGACCTCCTGGACTCCATATTTATCCAAAGAATAGTATCCATAAACTCCCCCGAATATAACTAGAAAAGCGAGGAGGACTAAAATCATAGACCTATTCATTTTTTCTTGTTATGGGGCTACTGCTTATTATTTTTCTTGGTTTATGATTCTAATCTCACATGTTAATTATTTGCTGAGAAAATATTCGCGCGTGCTTCCTATTTGTTCTCCTTATTTCTATAATCTTCAGCGTTATCCTGTGGTTGGTAATCAATGACTCTTTTCGCGTGCTCGATGTCCCAGAACCTCCACAGGTTATCTGAGACTCCGTAGAAAACCTCGAAACCTAGATCATGTTCCAGACACTTCCTGACCTGTTGGGCGAGGTCCCTATGGCTCTGCCAAGTCGCGTAAAACCTGACATCCCCGAAGGGATTATCATCAGGCCTAAGGCTACCGATCCTTAAGCATGAGACGGAGAAGCCGTACTCTTCACTGTAAAACCTGCCCAAAGCCTCCCCATAGGCCTTACTAGCCCCGTAGTAGCTGTCTGGCCTTATGGGATGCCTATCGGTGATCATCGGAAAAGCGCCGTCCTCAACTTTGTCATACTCGCCCTTCACTATGTGACTGTAAGGGGAATCATTCTCGTACAGCCCGGTGACGTGGTTTGAGCTGGCGAAGACCAGCCTTTCCACCCCGGCTTCAACACAAGCTTTGAACACATTCCTAGTGCCAACAATATTGTTCTGAAGGACGTCTTCCCAGGGTGCTGATACCGAAACGCTGGCGGCAAGATGAACGACCGCGTCCTGTCCCTCGAAGGCTTCACGTATAGACTCGTAATCGGAGATGTTCGCCCTGTAATGGCGTATATCTTTCATAGGTCTTCTAGCGAGGCCCGTCACATCGTGATCCTGCATGAGGTCACGGAGAATAATCTTACCGATCAAACCGGTAACACCGGTGATGAGAACCCTTTCCACTTTTCCCATGATATGTTAACTCCAGAAGTCTCTAATGCGCGCGTACCCGATAAAAATATGGATACTCTCGCGTATCAGTAATTAATTCTATTTCAACTCATTAACTAATGTCATACGCAATCGCTGTAAGCAGCGAAACAGGCAGAAGACACCATGATATACGCTAAAGCCCATTGTATACCGTATGTAACCTCAGGACTAAAAAACCACAATAAAGGATATCCGAAAATCGCAATTTCCACACCTAGAACAAAGGTAAAAACATAGACTATTATAGACCAAGGCCAAATCACTCTAAGAATTTCTTTCAGAAAGTTAGGAAGGTGGTTTCTCCACCAATTTAAAGGCCTATCTATCCTTGATGCTGCGGTGAAAGCAACAACAGCCATAAATAATGGAGCGAACCCCCCCACCAACCATCCAAAGGATTATTGAAAGAAGCATTAGAATACGTGCACCATACTTTTTATCGAGAAAACGGGCAGCCCATAAAGTAACCATGATTCCCATTATGATTGCAAGTATTCCAGATAAGAACAGGTTAGGGATAATTGTAAAAGCGACTTCGGAACTATACTCCCAAATCCGTTGAGATGGACCTATGGCATCAAAAAGTAAACCTTCGGGTTGAATGTTCCCTTGGAGCATTTCTAGGATACNNTACCATGATCTACGCCAGCGAGTCCTACCAAGATGCCGAATGTTTTCGCAACTGTTTTAATTGCGGTCCTCGTTCTCAGCGATTTCACAACCATATAAAATCAAGATACCTTTTCACAGCGGCATATATTAAGTAAGAATTTGTGGATGCGCGCGCTCTTTTAGACCATTAATTCTTCTAAACTTGAGATTACTGGAACGT